>Ga0265293_10000130_pt1 | contig 175422 bp, 169 predicted proteins | sample Munlanlewell138R_FD_192505 | JGI IMG/M metagenome (GOLD analysis project Ga0265293, IMG submission 192505) | Leachate microbial communities from a municipal landfill in Southern Ontario, Canada - Leachate well 138R | ecosystem: Engineered > Solid waste > Landfill > Unclassified | place... | reverse complement strand
GGTGCGAGCTGCATTCGACTGGAAGTCAGCCATGAATCAGTTTGCCATCATGTTCGGCGACCGCTTCACGCAGGCCAGAGGGTAAAGTTGTTCAACCGCCTCGCCCACAAAAACACGGATACTCCCACTGGCGCTCCTACATGCAACGTGGTCACCACAAGTGAATAAGGGAGCCGAAGCTCCCTTTTTCACAAGCTAAAGACCTACTAGGTGTTTACAGCAAGAGGTTGGCAACAATGAAGTCGGTGGTGTCGTGTGCACCCGTCAGGGCGCCTGCCAACTCGATCTCCCAATTTCCACCAAGATCGCTGATAAATACATCACCAAGGGGGTTGGAGGTTACCGACAGATCGGACACATCAAAGCCAAAGTCGCGCAGGTCGATAATGTCACGATTACCTTCGGAAAGGGTATCACCCATCCAGAAGTTCTCAATCACCACGCTTTCACCAATACCAAACTCAGCGCTGAACTTGAAGATTTCACGCGTGACACCATGGGTTGCACCGCCAGCGCCATACTCCGCCTCGAACTCGCCATCAGAACCGCCAATCAGATAGGTTACGATCGCGCCGCTAGCATATTCTGCATGTTCCGCGTCCACGTCAAACTTCGTTATAACACCGGTCAAATCGAGCGTTTCGAAGCTTGCAAGGCTATCCCAAAGATATACCTTCGCCTCATCTGCAGCAATCGTCACGTTGGTCAACGCATCGTTGCCATTGTCAATATCAACATATGCCTCTTCACCAGCCTCTACATTCACTTCAACTGCGCCAGTATTGTAGAGCTCAACATCTGCATCAACAGCAGCAGAAACATTCAGTGTGAAGTTGCCATGCGCATCGTAAATATGTGCATCGGCATCTCCTTCCGTCGAATCAACCAACACTGTTTCGAGACTGATATAACCACCAGCAGCATCCGCTAAGGCTTGCTGGGCATCGGCCAGATCAACCCATGCCTGGTCAAGCGCGGCTTGTGAGGCATCGGCTGCCGCATCGGCATTCACCCACGTGGTATGCGCGCTGCTGTAAGCAATTTGAGCAGCCGCCTCAACGGCAATTGCTCCCGTTACAGGGTCATTCAACCATGTGTCTGCAGCAGCTTCGTTTGCAATCAATGTTGCCATATCAAAATAGCTATTGAATACCGCCTCCGCACTCCCACCCGCGTCCCGCCAAGCATTTCGCTCAGAAAAACTATCGAACGAAGTGCCTGACGGCAACGCGTCGATAAGCGCCTGCTTCAGACCAGTAGGCCATTCATTAATACTATTTATATAGTTGGCGTAGTTGTTGTGGTTCTGATTCCCGCGTGCCTCGCTAGACCCACCCCAACCATTAAACGTTGGAACCGTCCAGTCAGCCAATGCGATCAGGTCTTGTGCATCAGTCAAAGCTGCACTTGCAGCATTGAATGCTGCTTCCGCATTCGCCAAATCAGTCACGGCCGCGTCACGTGCGGTCTCGGCCGTAGCGAGGGCCGTCGTAGCAGTAGCAAGCGCCGCCGCATCCGCATCCCGCGCTGTCACCGCGGTAACAACCGCCGCCTGCGCAGCGTTAACATCAGCACGCAAACCAGACAAGTTGCCATCGATATCCAGATGCGCGTCGCGCTGGTTGGCGTGCACGCCAATTTCCCTCAGAGCATCGAAGTCAGACTCTGCAGCCATACCGTTAAACCAGATATAGGCATCGCCGTCGGCAGATACCTCTACGGTTTCCAGGGAAGAGAGGTCATGGTCCGCATCGCTGGTGAGCTCTGCGTTGATATAACCCCACTTGCCGGTCAACTGATTCAGCTCGAGACTTTCTAGCTTGCCGGCGTTGAGATCATAAAGCTCAAGATCAAGATGCTCACCCAGAATATTGATATCCAGGTTCACCAGATCTGCAGCGTCGAGACGCAGGCCATTGATATCCCGCTGGCCATTGATAGTCAGGTCCTCTACAGGCGAACTCGCAATAGTCAGCACGTTGCTCGTGCCACCATTAAAGTCACGGTAGAAATCCAAGCTTTGCAGATCGTTATTCACGCCACTCAGATCAAGTGTGGCGTCACCACCAAGATTCAACCAGCCGGTAAACGCCAGATGCTCGACACCGCTTACACCGGCACTGAAGTCCAGACCATTAACATGATTATGATTATGTACATGACGGATAGCCAGCGTGTCCTCACCGTCACCCATCGCTGCGCTGAAGCCTTCGACGACAGCAGCGCGATGGACCGTCACGTCGTCGTCACCAGCCCCTGTGATTACAGACTCAAGAACTGTGCTACCCGATACATCAATGGTCAGACCACCGTCATGATTGCCGCCATCCAGATTTACCAGATTGGCGAAATCAAAGCGGTTGTGAAGTTCTGCAGCATCAGTACCCTGGACATTCAGGTTTTCAATACGACCCGCTGCATATGCCAGGTTCAGGTAAACGCCGCGCGAAACACTTAGGTTCAGTGTCTCGATATCCAGATTACCGTCTTCATTATCAACATCAAGACGCACAACATCATCAACACGGCCAACCTTGTCCGCCGTCACATTCTGCGTTTCGATCTGATCCGTATCGTCGTTATAGGTGATGTATGTGTGACCACGCACATCCGATAGACCAAGAACGGGCGCACCGCCCTCAGCGCTCACATCCCAGATATCCAGATCACCACGAGAACCAACGTTATTGATGCTTTCATAACCACTGGCACGGTGCAGGCTGAGCTCACCTTCCCAAGTCTCCCGAGCCACGGTGAAATTGTACTCCTCCACACCATTGATGGTCGGCTCGAGCGTACCGCCCAGGGTATCGATGCCATTCAGCTGCGCATTCAGCACGTCGTGGCCGGCGCCGCCCTGAATGACGTCATCCGAGTTCAGCGTTTCCTGCGAAATCAGGCCGGTAGCCTTATCACGGCCCAGAGGAGCGTCTACGACGCCACCCAGATCCGACATCTGGACATTATCCGGATCCACCGTCAGCGTGTGCTCACCGCCAAAGCCGGGATCACCGGGGCGACCTTCATCCCAGCCGTACTGATAATAGTGCTGAGCCAGTTGCGTCTGCTGCTCGGCTGTCAGATTATTAGGATCCGTAATGCCGAAGGCATCCATCAGATCGCTATTGGCGGCGGCATATGCGCCCAGCTTGGCAGCGTTGAGCTGATAGTTGGCTGAGGGGGCACGGCCTTCCGCAATGCCATGCGTCGTGAAGTGATCGAACGCACCTGCCACATTGCCTATAACAGCAGCAGCAACGTCCGGGTTATTGTTCAGATAGTACTGAATATCGAACCACGGTGCCGGTGTGCGGCTTGCGGCGCCGTTCACGTAGGCCTCGCTGGCACCGAAGTCACGGTAGTGCGTTTCTGCATCCACTCCCGCAGCAAACACATCGGCGTTGTTTGCAAGGTAGTAGGCAGCATTAAAGTACGGATTTGCCATGTTTATTTCCCTTTCGTTATGTGCTGGATTCAGCAAGATACGACAATCAATACGCGTTGTTCAGGAAGGTAGAATAGGCGTTCGCCAATTCCGCTGTCAATTTCGCCACCCCGCCGTGTATCGTAAAGCCAACACAAGCAAGCACGACGCTGAATGCAGCACATATTAACACTGTCTGGGTACAAAACGCCCGTTTCAGTGGTGGGTGTCCTGCGAGAACCACGCATACTACACAAAATTTTGCCTGTTCGCCGGGCAGATGCAAGGGTATGGCCGCCCAAATCGGGGATTTCCCTTGATTTTGTAGCAATTTAACAACGGTTTGACAGCCAATGTGATCTGGCCGGATTTTCTCAATCAGGGCTTTGGCTTGGCGGAAACTGTTGCAGCGCTTTCTTCATCCGGCAAATCGTCACCCGCCGCCAGGGCCAGGCGCAGCTGCGCCATGCGCCAGTCCAGGTGCGCCGTCAGCAGGGCATGCTCCGCCGTGTGCAGGGCCTCCTGCGCCTTGAGCACTTCCAGATTGCTGCTCAGGCCGTGCTCGAAGCTCTTGCTGGTGGCCTCCAGGCTGAACTGTGCCGATGCCCGCGCCGCTTCCAGCGCCTCCACGCGCTCCACACCGCCTTCCATCAGGCCGAACTGGCGAATCACTTCCGCCTGCGTGCGTGCCAGCGCGGCCAGGGCATCGCTTTCCGCCTCGCGCCGTCGCGCTGCCGCACGCGCGCGGTCGGCGCTATGGTAACCACCGGCAAACAGCGGCACCTGCAGCTGCAGGCCCACGTTCACGGTATTGCTTTTTTGCTGCAGGCTGGCCAGATCCTCGCTGTCGGCGTGCGACAGGCTGGCCACCAGCGCCGCACGCGGCAGAAACTCGGCCGTGGCGGCATCCACCCCCACCTGCGCCAGGCGGTGCCGGCGCTCGGCCAGCAGCAGCTGCGGGCTTTGGCGACGCGCCGCATCCAGCCAGTCCACCAGTGAATGCGGCTGCGGCAGATGCGGCACGGGCGGGCCGGCCAGGGTCGTCAAGGTTTGCGGCTCGCGCCCGGTCAGCAGGGCCAGGGCACGCAGCGCCAGGGCCTGCTCGTCGCGCGCATCCACGGCATCGGCCTGCGCCAGCGCCAGCCGCGCCTGCGTCTCGGCCACTTCGGTGCGTGTGCCGGCATCATGGGCAAAGCGTGCCTCCAGCGCCTTCACCCGCTCCGTATAGGCCGTCACCAGCGCCTCCTGCAGGCTGACGCGCCCCCTGGCCAGCACGACGCGGTAATACGCCGTGGCCAGGCGCAGGGCGGCCTCGCTGCGGGCCACGGCAAAGCGCGCCTCGCCTTCGGCCGCCGCCGCCGCGCCGCGCTGGTATTCCGCATAGCGGCCGTAATCCAGCACCGGCTGCGAGAGCTGCAGCACGGCGCTGCTGGAGTCATAGCCCAGCTCGGATGTCGCCATCACCCCGGAAAAATCCGGCATGGTCCGCGTGCCGCGCACCCGCCCGCGATAGACGCTGGCCTGCACCTGCGGCAACAGTGCAGATCGGCCCACGGCACGCTCGCCGGCGCTGGCCGCGCGCGCGCTCAGCGCCGCCTGGTAGCGCGGATCGTTCAGCTGCGCCAGCTGCCAGGCCGTGGCCAGATCCAGCGCTGTGGCATTGTCCGTTGCTGCACCGGGCCCGCTGCGCAGACCGTCCAGGCGGCCGTCGCGTGCCGGCGGCGGGGCCTCTGCTGCCACATCCGCTGTTGCGGCATCCTCTGTCGCTTGGGGCGTACCTTCCGGTGCGCTTTCAGGTGCCGTTTCGGATGCCGCTTCCGGTGTTTTCAGCACATCCCCGGCCGGGGGGACCCAGCGCGCACAGCCGCCCAGGGCCATGGCCAGCGCCATCGCGTACGCCCAGTGGCGCCAATGCGGGAGGGACGGGAGTCGAACCGGAGGCATGAATGTGCCGAGCATCACTTCCTTCTGAGGACCAGCCAGCGCGGCACCCGAAACAGCACCAGCGCCCGGTACAGCACGGTATACAGTACCGCAAACAGAAAGGTGAACAGCATCAGCAGCCACGGGGTGCGCCAGAACAGTACGGCCGGCAGGCCCGCCAGCGACGACAGCACCCACAGGTAGGGCGAGGTCAGCGCATTGCGCTGCTCCTGCAGACGCCCCGCGCGCGTGCCCGGCCGCACCCAGCGCACCAGGCGCCGGTACACCAGCATGTGCAGGTGCACGCCATCGGGAATGCCCGGCGAGCGCCCGCGCACAATCCATTTGCGGTAGATCGAGAACAGCGTCTCGAACACCGGATAAAAGCATAATAGTAACGGAAACCAGGCCGAGACCTGAGGATGGCGCGCCAGCAGCAGGATGGAGACCAGCCCCATGGCGTAGCCGATGAAATACGCCCCGCCGTCACCCAGAAACACGAAGGCACGCGGGTAGTTCCACACCAGAAAACCCGCAATCGCCCCCATCATGCCCACGCACAGGATGACGAGCAGGCGGTCATCCAGATAAAAGCTCACATAGGCAAAGCCTGCAAAGATCACCATGGACACGACCGCCGCCAGGCCGTTGTAGCCGTCGATGATGTTGACCGCATTGGCCGCCCCCGTAATGGCCACCAGGGTCACCACAAAGCTCACGGCGGCCAGGCGCAACAGGGTGTCGACGCCGGGGATGTCCAGGCGCGTGACGCCCACGCCCAGCACGTACCACACCAGCACGCCCGACACGGCAATGGCGGCAAAACGCCAGCGCGCCGCCACGCGCTTGGTGACATCCTCCGCCAGGCCGCCGGCAAAGGCCGGTAGCGCGCACAGCCAGATGAGCGCCAGCGCCAGGGCCTGGCCGGGCTCGCGCACCAGGGCCAGCAGGATTACGGCCGCCATCGCCAGCAGCAGCGCCACCCCCCCCACCCGCGGCACGGGGCGATGATGAAACTTCTGCACCCCCGTCAGGTCCGTATCGGCCGTGAACCGCCCGTGCAGGCTTTGCAGGCGCACGATCAGCAGGGTGGCGACCAGCGAAACCAGAAAGGCGGTAATCAGATAGGCCATAGGCGGCAGCGGCGATGAGGGTTTGGGGCTTTTGCGGCCATTGTAGTGGAGCGCGGGGCTTTGGCTACCGCTGTGGGCTGGTTCTCCGGGTTGATTCTCTATAATGCGGGTTTTCCTGCGGGAGCCCGCCATGTTGCCTGCCACGCGACCCATTCTGCTGCTGGGCAAGACCGGCCAGGTCGGCCTGGAACTGCAGCGCAGCCTGCTGCCCCTGGGGCCCGTGATCGCCCTGGGACGGGCACAGGCCGACCTGGCGCGGCCCGAGCGCCTGGCGAGCCTGGTGGCGCGCCACCGCCCCGGCCTGATCGTGAACGCCGCCGCCTGGACGGCCGTGGACGCCGCTGAAAGCGAGCCCGACGCGGCGCAACGCGTGAACGCCGACGCCGTGGCCGAGCTGGCCCAGGCTGCCGTGCAGCACGACGCCCTGCTGCTGCACTACTCCACCGACTATGTGTTCGACGGCAGCAAGCGCACGCCCTGGACGGAAGACGACACGCCGGCGCCGCTCAACGTCTACGGGCACAGCAAGCATGCGGGCGAGCAGGCGATTGCCGCCAGCGGCTGCCAGGCCCTGGTGTTGCGCACCAGCTGGGTCTACAGCGCACGCGGGCGCAACTTCGTACGCACCATTACCCGGCTGGCGCAAGAGCGCGACAGCCTGTCGGTGGTGGACGACCAGCACGGCGCCCCCACCTCGGCCCTGCTGATTGCCGACGTGAGCGCCCTTGCCGTGGCCGCCTGGCGCCAGGGCACGCTGCCCGCCGGCCTGTACCACCTGAGCGCCGCCGGGCGCACCAGCTGGCACGGCCTGGCCCTGCAGGTACTGCAACACCTGCAGGAACGCGGCCTGCGCCTGCGCCTGCGCCCCGACCGCCTGCGGGCCATCCCGTCCCGCGACTACCCCACCCCTGCGCGCCGCCCCGCCAACTCCTGCCTGGACACCACCCGGCTCAGCCAGGCACTGCACTTGTGCCTGCCCGACTGGCGCAGCGACCTGGCGCGCGTGATTGGACTGGAGACCGACGCTTGACCCTACCCGCCCCCCATCGCAAAGGCATCATCCTGGCCGGCGGCTCAGGCACCCGCCTGCACCCCGCCACCCTGGCCGTCAGCAAACAGCTGCTGCCGGTATATGACAAGCCCATGGTGTACTACCCGCTGGCCACCCTGATGTTGGCCGGTATCCGCGACATCCTCATCATCTCCACCCCCCAGGACACGCCGCGCTTCGCCCAGCTGCTGGGCGACGGCAGCGCCTGGGGCATACAACTGCAATACGCCGAGCAGCCCAGCCCCGACGGCCTGGCCCAGGCCTTTCTGATCGGCGCGGACTTCATCGGCGATGCCCCCAGCGCCCTGGTGCTGGGTGACAACCTCTTCTACGGCCACGCCCTGCAGGAACTGCTGCACAACGCCATGGCGCGCCGCCACGGCGCCAGCGTGTTCGCCTACCATGTGCACGACCCGCAACGCTACGGCGTGGCGGAATTCGACAACAGCGGCAAAGTGCTGTCCCTGGAAGAGAAACCCGAAAAGCCGCGCTCCAGCTACGCCGTCACCGGCCTGTACTTCTACGATGAGCACGTCGTCGAGATGGCCCGCAGCCTGCGCCCCTCACCGCGCGGCGAGCTGGAAATCACCGACCTGAACCGGCTCTACCTGGCGCGCGACGCCCTGCAGGTGGAAATCATGGGCCGCGGCTATGCCTGGCTGGATACCGGCACCCATGAATCCCTGCTGGAAGCAAGCCAGTTCATCGCCACGCTGGAGCGGCGCCAGGGCCTGAAAGTGGCCTGCCCGGAAGAGATCGCCTGGCGCCAGGGCTGGATCAGCGACGCCGCCCTGGAAGCCCTGGCCGCGCCGCTGGCGAAAAACGGCTACGGACAGTATCTGCAGCGGTTGCTGGTGGAAGGGGGGCGGTAGGGGAGCTTATGCTACGCTACGCCTGATTCTATACCTCCACAGCATAGCAAGAGGACAAAAATCTCCATGCAGGCACAAGCCCTGGCCATCCCTGATGTCGTGCTTATCACACCGACGGTCTACGGCGACGACCGTGGCTTCTTCTATGAAAGCTTCAACCACGTGCGCTACGAGGAAGCCCTCGGGCGCCCGCTGCGTTTCGTCCAGGACAATCACTCGCGCTCGGCACGACATGTGCTGCGCGGCCTGCACTACCAGGTCGAGCAGCCACAGGGCAAACTGGTACGTGTGACCCTGGGCGAGGTATTTGACGTGGCGGTGGACATCCGGCCCGGCTCGCCGACACGCGGGCAATGGGTGGGCGCACGCTTGAGCGCCGAAAATAGGCAGCAGCTGTGGGTGCCCGAAGGCTTCGCCCACGGCTTTGTGGTGCTTAGCGAAGTGGCCGAGTTTCTCTACAAGACCACGGACTATTACGCGCCCCAGCACGAGCGCAGCATCCTGTGGAATGATGCAGTATTGGCTATCGACTGGCCGGTGGATGTTCAAAATGTGATCCTGTCGGAAAAGGACGCACGCGGCGAGGCGTTCAAACCCTGAACAGGGCGGGGGGAGCACCGGTAGCTGTGCTCAACCATGATGGGCCTGCATTTTATATTGTGACGCCCGAACTGTTTGAAGCCATGGTGCAAGAATTGGAAGACCAGAATCTTGCAGCCATCGCGCGGCAACGGCTAGCACTGAAAGACACTGCGATCGAGGTCGATATTCAGGAAATCTGAACTTGGCAGGGATCGCGCACTTGCTCGTTGGGACGGTGCGTCCGCAGAAATGGTGTTCAACTATTGAACACAGAAATTTCGTAAACCAATATCTTATTGGATAGAAAGCAGCCACCTATGGAGATCACATGAAAAATTGGAGCATTCAATGGCATCGCCTGCAGGCAGGTGCGAAACCATCGCTCAAAGCATTGTTGCTTTCAGACATTGCCCGCACCGACGCGCTGGTAGCGTCTCGGCGAGCTGCTCACCGCCGACCGCCGGTGGCTATGGAATGAACAACCTATAGCCATCACTTGCGCTCCTTTCATCCCTGTCCCAAACGATGGGGCTTGTCGGAATGTTCGGATCAATTCTATGAAATCCTATGAATTTCCATGGAATACCGTGAAACCCTCCGATGGCCGCTTTGTCTGCCGCAGGTCAGAAACCCTCAAGGACTGGCCACTCGCATCAGCACCAGCCCGGCAACGATCAGCACCGCCGCCAGCACCCGCATGGCATTCACCGGTTCCGCCAGCAGAAAGATGCCCACCAGAAAGGCACCGACGGCGCCGATGCCGGTCCAGATCACATACGCAGAGCCCAGCGGAATGGTGCGCATGGCCAGCGCCAGCAGCCAGAAGCTGGCAATCTGCATGACGACGGTCACAACCGAAGGCGTCAGTCGCGTGAAACCGTCCGACAGCTTCATGGAATAGGACCAGATGACCTCGAGCAGGCCGGCAACCAGAAGATAGATCCAGGCCATTGACCTTTCCTCTTGTATGAAAGGCCAGGTCGTCCTGGCAGGTTCAACCCGAAATGGGGAAGGCCGTCCTTCTTCAAACACCGTCACCAGGATGGTGTTCTATGAGATTCTATGAAGATGATCAACACGATGATAATCGATAGCTATCAGGCCGTCATTACTTTTGACCCGGACATTCAAATGTTTCGAGGTGAATTCCTTGGGTTGAACGGCGGAGCCGACTTCTACGGCAAGGACGTGGAGAGCTTGCAGCATGAAGGCAAAATTTCGCTGAAAGTATTTCTGGATGCCTGCGCTGAGGATGATATCGAACCGGCTCTCTCGCATAGCGTCGACGGGATTGATGGCAAACCCGTCGTCTAACCAGTTTTTATCAGGAGGTCACATGAAGCCCTGGCTGTATCTCGCCACATTCATCTCATCAATCCAAATCAAGTGCGACAACTATGCTGACATAGGGGGACCATGGCTACTGTGCGCTTAACCAGTACAATGGTTGCATACGCAAATTGCAGGAACACCCGCGATACACTAGCGAAAACGACTGGAGCGGACATCATGATGAGCCCATGGCCAGAATTGCTTGCGAACAAGCCTATCGATACCCGCATCGAGATGGGTGCGTATGAGAACCTTTGGCAGCAGCCAAGATCCAGCACCAAGCGTTTGGCCGAGTTGTTCGAAGCCAATCCGGGTAGCCTGCCGTCTGATCTGGTAGACGAAGATGCAGCCCGGTGCGCTGCTGATGAAGTCATTGAGTATTTTTCCAGGCGCGGGATTGAACGCTTTGGTCTGCGCATTCACGGCACACATGACTACCCTGCCCGACTGCGTGATGCGGTTGATCCTGTCGAGCTCTTGTATTTCCTGGGCTCATGGGAGCTGGCCGAGGCGCCACGACGTGTAGCCGTTGTGGGCACACGAAAGGTCAACCCCGAGGGTGCTGCCCGCACTCGCAAGCTGGTGCGCGGCCTGGTTGAACACGACTTCACCATCGTATCCGGCTTGGCCCAGGGCGTAGACACAATCGCCCATCAAACCGCCATCGAAGCTGGTGGCCGCACTATTGCTGTTATTGGTACGCCCATCTCAGAGGTCTACCCCAAACAAAATGCAGAGCTGCAACGACGTATTGCCAGCGAATTTCTTTTGGTCAGTCAGGTTCCCCTGCTGCGCTACAAATCCCAAGGCGCACACGTCAACCGGTTTTTCTTCCCTGAGCGCAACAAGACGATGTCTGCGCTGTCCGAAGCAACGATTATCGTGGAAGCAAGCGAAACGTCCGGCACACTCACGCAAGCCCGCGCAGCTTTGGATCAGGGGCGCAAGCTCTTCATCCTGGAGAGCAACTTCCAGAACCCCGCGATCACTTGGCCTGCAAAATTCGAGCAGCGCGGTGCCATTCGGGTGCGCGAACTCGACGACATTCTGCGCGAATTTGAAGGCACAACGTACGAATTCGCATGAGCATGCCGCCGCGCCTGACGATGATAGGCGAGCTTGAGAGACCCGATCACCGCTATCTACCACCCGACGCGGTGTGCTATTTCTGGGGCGAATACACCCCTTATGAACACACGCAAGGCAGGCTCTGGAACTACTCGCCAACGAACAGGCTCATCGCCAACTTTAAGAAAAGCCTTGACCGCCAGGATCAATCGGACTGGCAATACAAACTGCAGGCTATCCAGCAGGTCGCACAAACCTTTGCTGGATTTTGGAAATGGCCCGAGATACATCAAAAGCACCAGGTCGCCCTAATTCCGATCCCACCTTCCAGGCCGCGCAACAGTCCGCTGTATGACGCACGAATGATGCTCATGCTCCAACAACTAGCGCAACACGTTGGCGTTGCACTGGATATTCGGGATTGCCTGAGTTTCAGCGGTGTGCATACTGCGAGCCACGAAGGTCCACTGCGCCCTTCACCGGATGAGCTGTATTCGGCATTGAGCTTCGATCCGGGTAGCGGCAGACCAGATCAACCGCCACGAGTGGCCATCATCTTCGACGATATGCTCACCACCGGCGCACACTATGTCGCTGTGACGCGCAAGCTGACTGAGATCTACCCAAGCATACGAACGGTAGGACATTTTATTGCGCGACGGGTTATCACAAATCCATGAGAATATCAAGATCTGGCGCTACATGGATTTCACAAAGATCACATACGCAGAGCCTAGCGGAATGGTGCGCATGGCCAGCGCCGGCAACCAGAAGATAGATCCAGGCCATTGACCCTTCCTCTTGTATGAAAGGCCAGGTCGTCCTGGCAGGTTCAACCCGAAATGGGGAAGACCGCCGAAGCGGAAAATATGAAGCTCCGCTCGGCCCTGATGATGGCACTTGAACAGCAAATCCGCGCCAAGGGCTGGAATCAAACCGAAGCGGCCTGAGAGGCGACGCATTAGTAGCACCCCGGCGAGCTGCCCGCCACGCATCCGCTAAAAACCCACCGACAGCCCTCCGCAGACAAAGAGCACCTGGCCGGTGATGAAGCTCGCCTCGGGGGTGCTGAAAAAGGCGATGGCATGGGCGACTTCCTCGGCCGTGCCGTTGCGCTTCATCGGTGTGCGCTCGATGCCGGCCTCCTGAAACTCCCTGGGTACGCCAAGCGTCATGCCGGCGGCGATCAGACCGGGGGCGACGCAATTTACCGTGATGCCGCGTGTGGCCCATTCGATGGCGGCAACGCGCGACATGGCTTCTATGGCGCCTTTTGCCGCGCCGTAGGCACCCCCGCCCACGGAGCCGCGCGAGGCGATGGAGCTGATGTTGACGATGCGCCCGTATTGCCGTTCGCGCATGACGGGGCCGGCGGCCTGCATGCAGTTCAGGGTTCCGGTGAGGTGGGTCTGCAGGGTAAGGTCGAAGTCGGCGAGGCTGATGCGGCTGAACGCCGCATTGCGCACCACGCCGGCCATGTTGACGAGGGTGTCTATGCCGCCATCATCATCGGCAATCTGCGTGATCAGACGCCGGCAGGCGTCGGCATCGGTCACGTCAAGGGCATGGCCATGAACATCCAGGCCGGTGGCGGCCAGCGCCGCCGCCTGGGCGGCGGCCTGCTCGCCGTTCATGTCCAGAAGATGAACACGGTCGCCGCGCCGTGCCAGGATACTGCCGGTAACCACGCCCAGCGCGCCCGCTCCGCCCGTGACGAGGGCGACCCGTTTCCGTTGATTCATGTCCTGTCCTGCCTGTTTCTGCAAAAGTTCAAATCCTGAACAGCCCGGAAGCCCGGGAAAGGGCTCACACCACGCTGCTGCTGCCGCCATCGACCGCCAGGCACTGACCGGTGATATGCCGCGCCGCCGCGCTGACGAGAAAGACGGCCGCGCCCTTGAGATCGTCGGGGCCGCCGAGGCGCCCCAGCGGTGTGCCGCCAACCAGTGATTCCAGATTGCGCTCGACGGTGTCCTGTGCCATCCGGGTGGGAAAGAAGCCCGGACACAGGGCGTTCACATTGATGTCGTAACGCCCCCACTCGGCCGCAAGGGCGCGCGTGAAGTTGTGCAGCGCGCCCTTGCTGGTGTTGTAGGCGATGGTATACATCTCCTGGACGGGCGGGTTGCCCCCGAAACCGGTGATGGAGCCGATGTTGAGCACCTTGCCGGCGCGCCGGGGGATGAACTGGCGCCGGCCCACCGCCTGGGTCAGGAAGAAGGCGGCGTCGATGTTCAGCGCCATCACCTTGCGCCAGCCGGCCTCGGGGTAATCCTCTGCCGGTGCGCCCCAGGTGGTCCCGGCGTTGTTCACCAGGATGTCGATGCGCCCATGGTCCTCGAGAACCTTGTCCACCAACAGGTCGGCGGCGCCCGGCTCGGCCAGGTTGGACTCGACGGCGGCCGCACTCACACCCATGCCTTCCAGGTGCGCCACCGCCTGTTCAAGATCGCCCGCCCGCCGGGCGGTGATGACGATGCGCGCGCCCATCTGCCCCAGGCCTTCGGCAATCTGCAGCCCCAGGCCGCGCGAGCCGCCGGTCACGACGGCAAGCTGACCATCCAGACGAAACAGCTTCTCGAGTTCCATGATGTATTCCAGTCCCGGTTATTGACGTACGAGCGGGCACTTGGATTCCGACAGCGGCCAATAGGCTTCTTCTGCCGGAATCGTGGCCACGATCCTGTAGTAATCCCAGGGCTCGGTAACCTCATCGGGTGATTTCACTTCGGCCAGATAGTAGTCATGCATCATGACGCCGTCTTCACGCAGCCAGCCGTTATCGGCAAAGACGTCCTTGACGGGCAGCTCGCGCATTTTTGCCATCACGGCCATCGCGTCATCCGTGCCCGCAGCCTCGACCGCCTTCAGATAATGCAGCACGCTGGAATAGGTGCCGGCCTGAACCATGGTGGGCATGGCGCCGTGCGCCTCGAAGAAGCGCTTGGCCCATGCGGCAATTTCAGGCGTGCGGTTCCAGTAGAACGACGTGGTCAGCGACAGGCCCTGGGCCTGCTCGGGACCAATGCCGTGGATGTCGGTAATGAAAGTCAGCAGCGCGGCAAGCTTCTGCCCCGACTCGGCAATGCCGAACTCGCTGGCTTGCTTGATGGCATTGATGGTGTCACCGCCCGCGTTGGCCAGGGCGACGATGTCGGCGCCGGAGGTCTGCGCCTGCAGCAGATAGGACGAGAAGTCCGAGGAGTTCAGGGGGTGGCGCACGGAGCCGACCACGGTGCCCCCGCCCGCCTTGACGACGTCCGTCACGGCCTGCTCGAGCGAGTGCCCGAACGCATAATCCGCGGTGATGAAGAACCATTTCTTTGCGCCCTGCTGCAGCAGGGCGTTGGCCGTGCCTGTGGCCACGGAATAAGTGCTCCAGTTCCACAGCGTGCCCACGGGCGAGCATTCCTCGTCGGCCAGCGTGCGCGTACCCCCGCCCGATATCAGGACGACGGCGCCCTTGCGCTCGCGCTCCAGGGACTGGACCGCAATGGCCGTGGACGAGGTGGCCACGTCAGAGAAGGCGCGCACGCCTTCCACGTCCACCCAGCGCTGGGCCATGGACGAGGCAATCTCGACCTTGTTCTGGTGATCGCCGATCAGCATTTCCACGGGCCGCCCAAGGACTTCGCCCCCGAAATCCTCGATCGCCAGACGGGTGGCCACGGTGGAACCGGTGCCGCCAATGGGACTGTACAGACTGGTCAGGTCTGTCATGACACCGATTCTCAGGGGAACCGGCTTGTCGGCCTGTGCCGACGCCGTCAGGGGCATGGCTGCCGCCAATGCCGCTGAAACCATCAAGACTCCTAGCGTTTTCATCGTTGATACCCTCCTGGATTGAAAGAAGCGCTTATAAGTGCGCGCCACCATCGACTACCAGCGTATTGCCGGTGATATAACTGGCTTCGGACGAGAGCAGGAAGCGCACCGCGCGCGCCACTTCGTCCGCTTCGCCGAACCGACGCATGGGAATGCGCTTGCGGACAAGCTCCCACGTCTGCGGTGTATACAATGTCTCTTGAAATTCCGCCCCCAGGCCGGCATTGATGATGCCCGGCGCGACGGCGTTGGCGCGAATGCCGTAACGGCCGTATTCCAGGGCGATGGACCGCATGAGGGATTCCACGCCGGCCTTGGGCACGCTGGATAGCGCATCGCCGGGCTGATAGGCATAGTTCGCAAAGGTGGAAACACAGACAATGGCGCCGCCGCCGCACGCCCTGAAAACCGGCAGGAAATGGTGGGCCAGGGACGCAAAGCCCAGCAGTTCCGTCTCTATGACTGCGCGCCACTGGGCCATGGATGCATCAGCCACCCAGGGCTGCTCGATGCTGACGCCGCTGGCGTAGACCAGGCCCGCCAACGAGGGGTGATGCGCCTGCACATGATCGCGGGCGGCTGCGACCGAGGCCTCGTCCGTCAGGTCGAGATGCATCGCGTCGACGGCCACGATGTCCGCCAGGCGCGCCTGCAACGCCTGTGCGCCGGCCGCATTCGAGCGGTAGGTCAGCAACAGCGGGTGCCCGGCCCGGGCCAGACACTCGCAGATCGCCTGGCCGAGCGCACCGCTGGACCCGACAACCATGATGGGGCCCGGCGCCGTGCCGGCCTTGTCTGCAGATGAATGCGTCATGATGAACTCCCTGGAATCCCGGTGGCACGCAGGCGCGCCTTCTGCACTTTTCCGGATGCGGTTCTTGGCAGGGTGTCAACAAAGAACAGCACCTTGGGCAGCTTCATGCGCGCCAGCTGCTGCGCCGCAAAATCCAGGAGCGCATCGGCCGTGACCTCGTGCCCCGGCCTGAGCACGACGGCGGCGGCAAGCGCTTCGCCCCAGAGCTCATCCGGAATGCCGTAGGCGGCCACTTCGGCCACGGCCGGGTGGCGGGCCAGCACCTCCTCGGTCTCGCGCGGGTAGATGTTGACCCCGCCGCTGATGATCATGTCTTTCTTGCGATCAACGATGTAGACGAAACCGCGCGCGTCGCGACGCGCCAGATCGCCGGTATGCAGCCAGCCGTCCCTGAGCACCGCCCGGGTCTCGTCGGGGCGCTGCCAGTATGCCTGCATGACATTGGCGCCGCGCACGATAATCTCGCCAATCGCGTCGGGCGCCGCCACGTCCGCCGCTACGTCCGCCGCTACGTCATTACCCTGCGCATCGACGACGCGAAGCGCGGTGCCGGGCAGCCCGCGCCCGATGGAGCCGGCGGCCTGCAGATGTTCTTCAGGGCGCAGTATCGAGGCATGGGAGGTGGTTTCCGTCATGCCATAGGCGTGCAGCAGCTTGCAGCCGAACACGTCCAGCGCCTGCTCGAGCCGCGCGCCCGTGATGGCGGCCGCGCCGTAGGAGATGGTCCGCAGCGAGTCCAGGCGGAATTGCTCGCGCTGCGGATGATCCAGTATCTGGTAGAGCATGGTGGGCACGCAGAAAAAGTAATGCACACCGTAATGCTGCACCGCCGCCATCACCTGCAACGGGTCGAAGCGCGGCTGAAGTATGGTGGTGCCGCCCACCGCCAGATGCACCTGGGTATGGACGCCCGCCGCATGGTACAGCGGGCTGAGCTGCAGGTTGATGCTGCCGGCATCCAGCCCGGCCACCGCGCGCACATTGTCGAAGTCGGCCATATAGTTGCGGTGCGACAGGACCACGCCCTTGGGTGACGAAGTGGTGCCGCTGGTGTACAGCAGGGAGGCCGGCTGGTCCGCCTCTATTTCCAGGGGCGGCAGCGCGTCGCGCAGCGGCCGCCAGGCCGCGTAGTCGGCCACGTCGGGCATCGGCTGGTGTGCATCCTGCATCACCACCGGCATTGCGGGAAATGCGGCGCGTACCGCATCGACGGTGTCCGCATGATCGCCGTGCGCCACCATCAGCGCCGGGCCGCAGTCCCGGAGCAGCTGCACATGCTCGCGCGGATGCAGGCGGGTGTTCAGCGGCACAACGATGGCGCCGATGGAAACGATGCCGAAGAAGCATTCCAGAAAAGCCGCATTGTTGGGCAGCAGAATGGCCACCCTGTCACCCGGGACAATGCCCTGGTCCTTGAGCGCGTGGGCCACGCCCGCCACCCGCTGTGCCAGTGCGTGGTAGCTCATTTCGCGGTCCACTTCGATAAGCGCGATATGCGCCGGCGCGGCCAGACGCTGCGGATCGAGTATGTCGCGCAGGGTGGACTGCGCAAAGTCGTGCGCGCGTGCGGGCGTCCGGCTTGCAGTGCGGTGGTCAGGCATAGCGGCGCAAGGCCTCGCGCGAGATGATGATCTTCATGATTTCGCTGGTGCCGGCACCGATTTCATGATGCTTGGCGTCGCGGTAGAAGCGCGCCACCCGGTTTTCCTCGACGTAGCCGTAGCCGCCCAGGATCTGGACGGCATCGGCCGCCGCCTGAACGGCCATCTGCGAGGAGTACAGCTTGAGGATGGCCGCCTCGCGCGTGACCTGCTCGCCCCGGTCCACCGCCCGCAGCAGACGGTACAGCATGGTGCGCGACATTTCAATGCCCGATTCCATGGCGGCGATCTTTTCCTGGATGAGCTGGTATTGCGCAATCGGACGGCCGAACACTTCGCGCTCGAGCGCGTATTTTGCCGCCTCGTCCAGGCAGGCCTGGGCAATGCCAATGGTGGAGGCGCCTTCGAGCACGCGCTCCACATCCAGGGCGCGCAGCAGGTAATGGAAGCCCTTGCCCACTTCACCCAGCACCTGAGCGGCATCCACCCGTACATCCTGCAGGAAGACTTCGGCGGTGGGCGAGCTGCGCATGCCGAGCTTGTCGAAGGGCTTGCCCACGTCCAGTCCCGGCGTGCCGCGCTCGACGATGAACCAGGTGCCGCCCTCGACCTCGCGCTCGGCGCCGCTGGTGCGCGTCAGCACGAGGATGAAATCGGCAATCGGCGCATTCGTGATGAAGGTCTTTGTGCCGTTGATCACATAATCCCCGCCTTCGGCCCTGGCGACGGTGCGCGCACCCAGGGCGTTGGAGCCGCCCTTGGTTTCGGTAATGGCCATGGAACCGATCTTTTCCCCGCTCAGTACGGGCACAAGGTATTTGCGCTTCTGCGCATCGGTGCCGTAAGTCGCCAGGGCGCGGGCAAACAGGATGATGTCTGCAAACAGGGAAATATCCAGCCCGGCGTTGACCCTGGCGGTTTCCTCGCTGATGATGGCGCGCGTGGCCAGCGAGGCGCCCCCGCCGCCGTATTCCTCGGGCAGGAAAGAGCCCAGGAAGCCCATCTCGCCCAGCTGGCGAAACAGGGCCAGCGGCGGCCGGCCGTCACGCTCCATCTGCTCGGACAGGGGCGCCACCTCATTCAGCATGAAGCGGCGTACGGCATCCTGCAAGGCCAGTTCGTCTTCGGTCAGCAGGGAAGTGATCGGTGTTTGTTCTGACATGGCATCTCCTGTGCGTCAGCCGTGGGCCCGGGGCGGCTCAGACGGCGGCGCCGTCCAGATTGAACAGTTTGTGCAGGCGTGCAATATCGGCCTCCGGCAGGCGTTGGCCCCAGCCGTTGCGGCTGTAGGACGGCACGCCCAGGCGCTGGTGCAGCTGCCCCTGCATCTCGGCCATCTTGAGCCCGACCGACAGGCAGTCGAAGATGGGCACGGCGGGCTCGGCCACCTGCGCCAGGCGGGCCGCACTGGCCATGACGCTCAGCCCGGCGCTGCCGATGACGATGGCATTGGCGCCGGCATCCACAAGCTTGCGCGCCTGAACCTCGATCTCGGCCGCGATGATATCAGGCCGGGTGAAGCCGTCGGTAAACACCTTCATGGACGGCATGCCGATGGGCTGCACGCCGATCAGCCGGTCGGCCAGGCCGCAGGTGTCGGCCAGTGCCTCGCAGTATTGCACCCAGGTCGGGTCCTGCACGGTGACGATGCCCAGCTTGCGCCCGTAGGTCATCGCCACATGCATGGCGGCTTCCATGGGGCCGATGACGGGCACATCGAGCAGGGTGCGCGCCTCGGCCACGCCGGGATCCCCGGAGCAGGCCACGAGTACCGCATCGACGTTCTGCTCGCGCGCCTGCAAGGCCTGCGCCACCACATCGAGCTTGTTCAGCAGGGTCGGATAGGCGAACACCGTATCGGTGGCACGTCGCAGGCGCGCCACATAAAGATGCAGCAATTCCGTCGACTCGGCCTTGATGCGCTCGAAATTGTCCTCTATCAATCGGGTATAGACGCCTGAGTATTTTTCGGCGTTGACGTGTATGACTGCAATTTTCATGGGTAAGCCAGAGTTGATGGATAAAGTACGAAGCCGGCCGCTTCAGCGGCCCTTGAAATCGGGTTTGCGTTTTTCCAGGAAGGCGGCCACGCCTTCCCGGCAATCTTCCGTCTGGAACATGGCGCCGAACAGCGCCGCTTCCAGCTTCAGGCCATCCGTGAGCGATTGCGTGAGCCCCAGATCCACGGCGCGCTTGATCTGGGCCACGGCCAACGGCGGGTTGGCGGCAATCTCGTCCACGAGCGCCAGCGCTGCGGCCAGCGACTCGCCGGCCGGCACAAGCTCATCGACCAGGCCCAGGGCCAGCGCCTGTTGCGCCTCTACAGGGCGCCCCGTGAACAGCATCCGCTTGGCCTGCCCCACCGGTATCAGGCGCGGCAACTGCTGGGTCCCGCCGGCGCCCGGCATCAGTCCCAGGCGCACTTCGGGCTGGCCCAGGCGCGCGCCCTCATCGGCAATGCGGATGTCGCAGGCCATGACCAGCTCGCAACCCCCGCCCAGGGCATGGCCGTTGATGGCGGCGATAACGGGCTTGTCCAGTTCCTGAAACGCCATCTGCATGCGCTGTATGCGCAGCGCGTAGATTTCTGCAGTGCGCGGCGTCAGGGAAGGAAAGAAGCTGATGTCGCCGCCGGCCACGAACATGCGGCCGTGCCCGGTGAGCACCAGCGCACGCACCGCCTTGTCCTGCGCCGCCTGCAAGGTGGCCTGCAGGATCTCTTCCGCCACGTCGGGATGCAAGGCATTGACCGGCGGGTTGTCGATGGTGATGATGGCCGCCGGTCCGCGTGTTTCGTAACGTATTTTCTGGAATGACATCCGTATGATCCGTGGTCGGGAAAAGGGGTATTCAAAATAAACGAACGGTCGTACGTATTATTTTGGATGAGGGAAAAAATGTCAAGAGAAAAACTGCGCGCGCAGCGTCCGTTTCAGGATCTTGCCGCTGGCATTTTTGGGCAGGGCATCCAGCACCCGCCAGCGTCGGGGAATCTTGTAGCCCGCCAGGCTCCGGCGCAGGTGTGCCTCGAGGGCGTCCTGGTCAAAGGCGGTGCCCGCCCGGAGCACGATGGCGGCGGCCACGGCTTCGCCCCAGACGGCGTCGGCCACCCCGAAGACGGCGGCCTCTGCGATCGAAGGGTGGCGCGTGAGCGCGTCCTCGATATCGACGGGGTAGATGTTGGTGCCGCCGCTGATGATCATGTCTTTCTTGCGGTCGATGATCGTCAGAAAGCCTTCGTCGTCCATCCGCCCGATGTCGCCCGTGCACAGCCAGCCGTCGCGAAACACCTCGCGGGTTTCACGCGGTCGCCGCCAGTAGCCGGCAAACACGTTGGCGCCGCGCACCAGCACTTCACCCGCCTCGCCCGTTGCGACGTCCCGGCCGTCGGCATCCACGATGCGCAGGGCGATACCCGGCAGGGCGCGGCCCACGGAACCGGATTTGCGCACATGATCCTGCCCCCCCAGTATGGAGACGTGCGAGGTGGTTTCGGTCATGCCATAGGAGTGCATCAGGCGCGCGCCGAACACCGCCACGGCCTGCGCCAGACGGGTGCCGGTAATGGGCGCCGCCCCGTACTGCACGTGTTGCAGGGTGCTGAAATCAGCATCGGCTCGCATGGGATGATCGAGCAGCTGATACAGGACTGTGGGCACCGTGAACATGAAGGTGACCCGCTCGCGCGCAATGGCGTCCAGGATGAGCACCGGGTCCACCCGGGGCACGAACACGGTCAGGCCGCCGCGCATGAGGTGCACCAGGCAAAAGATGCCGGCCGCATGGAACATGGGGCTGAGCTGAAGGTTGACGCCGCCCGGCGCCAGGCACACGGCCGCCTGATACTGCTGCAGATTGGCGAGCACATTGGCATGCGTGAGCGGCGCGCCCTTGGCGTGCGAGGTGGTGCCGCTGGTGTACAGCATGAGCACATCCGTCTGCGCAGACACGGCGGGCAGGGGCGCCTGCTGCATGCGCCCGGCGCCGGCCTGTCGCAGCACGGCATAGTCAAGCATGTCCGGGCCGACAGCGCCGTCCACGTCAGCAGCGCCGACCAGCACCACCGTGCGCAGCGTGGGCAAGCCCGCGCGCAGGACGGCAATGCGGTCCGCATAGCGCGCATGGACAAACAGGATGGACGGCTCGGCATCCTGCAGGATTTCACACTGCTCTTCCGCCAGCAGGCGCGTGTTCAGCGGCACGCACAGGCTGCCGGCGGCGGCACAGCCCAGCAGCACTTCGATGAAGGCGCAGCAATCGGGCAGCAGCACGGCAACGCGCGTGGCATCGGGCGCGGGATTCTGCGCCGGATGTTGCGTCACAAGTTGCGTCAAAAACTGCGCCAGCGCCCGTACCCTGGCGGCGAGCGTCGCATAGTCGATGCGCTCGTGCGCATCGGCCAGTGCCGGTGCCGAAGGCGCGGCCATGGGGTTGGCGAGGACGATATCGGCCAGATTCTGCATTGCAGGCTCCTTGCCTTGCCGGCTCAGCGACCGGCGATGAGTTCGCGGCCGACGAGCATGCGCCGGATCTCCGACGTGCCCGCGCCAATCTCGTAGAGCTTGGCGTCGCGCACCAGACGGGCGGCCGGGTATTCGTTGCTGTAGCCGTTGCCGCCCAGACATTGCATGGCCTGCAATGCCACCTCGGTGGCGCGCTCGGCAACGAAAAGGATGAGGGCGGCGGCGTCCTTGCGGCTGACCCGGCCCCGGTCGGCCGCGCCGGCCACGGCATACACCTGGGCGCGGCAGGCGCCCAGGGCGGCATACATGTCGGCCAGCTTGCCCTGCATGAGCTGGAAGCTGCCAATGGGTTCGCCGAACTGGCGCCGCTCGCGCACATAGGGCAGCACCAGGTCCATGGCCGCCTGCATGATGCCCAGCGGGCTTGCCGACACGACAATGCGCTCGTAGTCCAGCCCGCTCATCATGACTTGCACCCCGCGGTTTTCGGCGCCGACCAGGTTTTCGACGGGCACTTCGCAGTCCTCGAACACCAGCTCCGCCGTGCCCGAGCCGCGCATGCCGAAGGTGTCCAGCAATTGACCCACCCGAAAGCCGGGAAAGCCGCGCTCGACGACCATGGCGGAGATGCCGTCCTTGCCGGCGTTTGCCGCCGTTTTTGCATAGACAAGATAGACGTCGGCCGCACTGCCGTTGGTGATCCACAGCTTGGTGCCGTTGAGGATGTAGCGATCGCCGCGGCGTTCGGCGCGCAGCTGCATGCCCACCACGTCGGAGCCGGCGCCGGGCTCGGACATGGCCAGCGAGGCCACCTGCTCGCCACTGATCAGGGCGGGCAGGTAGCGCCGCTTCAGCGCGGCGCCGGCATTCTTGCGCAGCTGGTTGAGCACCAGGTTGGAATGCGCGCCGTAGGACATGCCGATGGATGCAGACGCCCGGGTGATTTCCTCCAGCGCGACCACGTGCTGCAGATAGCCCAGGCCGGTGCCGCCGTCGGCCTCGTCCACCGTGATGCCCAGCAGACCGAGCGCGCCGAAGGCGGGCCACAATTCCCGGGGAAAGCGGTTTTGCGCATCGACTTCCGCTGCGATCGGCGCGACCTTTTCTTCGGCAAACCGCCGTACGGCGTCGCGCAACTGTTCCGTTTCCGCATCCAACTCGAACTGCATGCTGCCTCCTGATTCGACAAACGGGCCGGACTGATGAACGACTAATTAAACGAACGTACGGCCGTTAGTATTATTGTTTGGATATGTGTGCCGTCTGTCAAGCAGAATCTGCATGCCCGGGTACGGGCAGACGGTATCAGGAGGCCGGCGCGGCCGCATCCGGGCCGGGTGCAGCATGCCCGTATTCCGGATCTATCATCCTGCACACCAGGTCGACATAGAGATCGGCAATCTGCTGCTGGCTCAGGCGCCCGCCTTTCTTGTACCAGACGTAGGCGCCCGTGAGCATGCTCAGGATGGCGAAGGTGGTGATGCGCGGGTCGGGAACGACAAACTTCCCTTCGGCAACGCCCTGCTCCAGCATCGCCGTCAGAAAGTCCTCGTAGCGCTTGCGCAGCGTGGTGTAGGTTTCATAGTCCTCTTGCGCCAGCTTGCGCATTTCCATGAAGCCGATGAAAGTCTCGACACGGCGCACGGTATGCCATTCGATATGGAATTCGATGAACTTGCGCAGGCGCGCGCGGGTTTCCGCCACCGGCGCCACCGTTTCCTCCAGATCCGCCAGGATGTTCTCCATGATGTCGCACAGAATCATGGCCAGGAACTGGCTCTTGCTGTCGAAATAGTTGTAGAGCGAGCCCGGCTTGAGGCCGGAGGCGGCCGCAAGCTGGCGCAAGGTCATGGCCTCGTAGCCGTGTTTGAAGAGCAGTTTTATCCCGGCTGAACGAATTGTTCGCCAGGTCGCTCTTGCATCAGCATTGGATGGACGTCCCATTTGATTCTTGTTGAATATGAAACTGTTGAAACGTTCAGCTTACCCCATGCGCCCGTATCGGGCGCCCGGGATAATCAAGATACCCCCGCGCATCCTGCGTAAACCAGCTGGTCTTGTCATCCACCGCCCAGGGCAGGCCCCGGGCAATGCGCAACGGCAGATCAGGGTTTGCAATGAAGGCCCGGCCAAATGATATCGCATCTGCCGTGCCCGCCTCCAGACAGGCGCTTGCCTGCGCCAGGTCATAATCGGAATTCAGCACCAGCGGACCGCTGAAACAGGCGCGCAGGGCGGCGCCGGTGCGCGGGCCGTCGCCGGCACCGAAGCTGCCGTCCACCGGCGGGTCGCGCAGCTCCAGAAAGGCGATGCCGAGCGCCGAGAGCCGTGTTGCAACGGCCTCGAAGAGCTGTGCAGAGGCGCTGTCGGCCACGCCCTGGGTGCTGCAATTCGGCGACAGGCGCACCGCCGTGCGATCCAGGCCCGCCTCGGCGCCCACCGCTTCGGTCACCTCGATCAGCAGACGCATGCGCTTGCTGATCGACCCGCCGTAGGCATCCTCGCGCCGGTTGCTGCCGTCGCGCAGGAACTGATCGAGCAGGTAGCCGTTGGCCGCATGAATCTGCACGCCGTCAAAACCGGCCTGCATGGCATGCGCGGCGGCCACCCGGTAATCCTGGATGATGCGCGGCATCTCGTCCAGGGCCAGCGCACGCGACAGCGCATGGGGCTGCTTGCCCGCATAGGTGTGGGCATGGCGCGGCGCCCGCGTTTCGGACGCCGAGACGGGCGCCGCGCCGCCCAGGAAAGAAGGATGGACCGTGCGGCCCATGTGCCAGAGCTGGGCAAGAATGCGCCCGCCGGCCGCATGCACGGCCCGGGTGATCCGCCGCCATCCGTCGATCTGCCCTTGATCCCACAGGCCGGTGGCATGGCACCAGCCCAGCCCTTCGCGGCTGATGCCGATGGCCTCGCTGATGATGAGGCCGCTGCCGGCGCGCTGCACATAGTAGTCGGCCATCATGGGCGTGGGCTGGTGATCGCGGGTGCCGCGCGCCCGCGTCATCGGCGCCATCAGGATGCGATTGGGCGCGGTGATCGCCCCCAGCCGCAGCGGCTCAAAAAAGATCTTCGACATGCCGGTGCCTTCCCGAACCGCGCTCAGGCCACTTCAAACAGGCCGGCGGCGCCCATGCCTCCGCCCACGCACATGGTGACGACCACATAGCGTACGCCGCGACGCCGGCCCTCGATCAGGGCGTGGCCCACCAGGCGTGCGCCGGTCATCCCGTACGGGTGGCCGATGGAGATGCCGCCGCCGTTCACGTTGAAGCGCTCCGGATCAATGCCCAGCTGGTCGCGGCAATACACGGCCTGGCAGGCAAAGGCCTCGTTGAGCTCCCACAGGCCGATATCGTCCACCTTCAGGCCGTGACGCGCCAGGAGCCGGGGCGCGGCGTACACGGGACCGATGCCCATTTCCTCGGGGGCGTTGCCCACCACGGCCATGCCGCGATAGATGCCCAGGGCGGGCAGGCCGAGCTTTTCCGCCCGGCGGGCGCTCATGAGCACGCTGGCGCTGGCGCCGTCCGACAGCTGGCTGGCGTTGCCCGCCGTGACGGTGCCGCCGTCGATGACGGGCTTGAGCGCGGCCAGCGAGGCGGCGTTGGTGTCGGGGCGGTTGCCTTCATCGCGCTCGAGCGTGACTTCCCGGTACGAGACGGCGCCCGTCTCCCTGTCCTTGACGGCCATGGTGGTGGTGATGGGTACGATCTCGTCGTCGAAGCGGCCTGCAGTCTGTGCCGCAGCCGTGCGCATCTGCGAGGACAGCGCATAGGCGTCCTGGGCTTCGCGCGAGATGGCATATTTGCGCACCACATGCTCGGCCGTTTCCAGCATGGGCATATAGGCGTGGGGCGCGTGCGCGCGGACCTGGGGGTCGCCTTCATCGACCGCCCACTTGAAGTACTGGTTCTGTACGGCAGAGATGTTTTCCTGGCCGCCGGCGAGCACGACTTCCATGCCTTCCACCATGATCTGGCGCGCCGCGATGGCAATGGCCATCAGGCCGGACGCGCACTGGCGGTCTATGGTCTGCGCGCCGACTTCCAGGGGCAGGCCGGCCGCCAGAACCGAGTGGCGGCCCAGGTTCCAGCCGGCCGTGCCGCCGGGCAGCGCCGTGCCGATGACGGCATCCTCGACACGGTCCCCCTCGATGCCGGCGCGCTCGATCGCATGGCGAATGGCGTGCGCCATCAGCGTGGGCGACTTGATATTGTTGAGCGCGCCCCGGTAGGCCCGGCCTATCGGTGTGCGCGCGGTGGAAACGATAACGGCGTCTTGCATGACTTTCTCGCAGTAGAAACGGTTGAAGAATGATGATGGTGGCCGTGGTTCATGGCACAGGCTTCATGGCACCAGCGCCCGCCCGGCGGCGGCCCGCTCGCGCAGCCACGGGCTTGCGTCCCATTGCCCCATGCGGTTGCCGGTCAGGGCGGCCCAGTGATCCAGGCGCGCCACGAGCGCGGCTGCGCCGATTTGGCTGCCCCAGTACATGGGTCCGCCCAGCCCGGCGGGAAAGCCGTAGCCATGGACCCACACCACATCCAGATCGCCGGCGCGTGCCGCAATGCCTTCCTCGACGATACGCGCGCCTTCGTTGATGAGCGGGAACAGGCAGCGCTCGGCGATTTCCTGAGCGGAAATATCCTCGCGTCGCACAATGCCATGCTCGGCCGCCAGGGCCTCGCACAGGGCAAGGACTTCCTCGTCCTCGACCGCGTCGCGGCCTTCGTAGCGGTAATAGCCCTTGCCCGCCTTCTGGCCGAGCCGCCCGCGCTCGAACAGACTGCGCACCACGATACGGTAGGCCGGATCGGCGGGGCCATCGCCCGATTTGCGCCATTCCAGAACAACGCCGGCCGCCACATCGACGCCGGCCAGATCAATCATGCGGCAGGGCCCCATCGCCATGCCCACCGCCTCTATCGCGCCGTCTATCATTGACGGCGTGGCGCCTTCGAGCAGCAGGGCCTCTGCCTCGCGCAGATAGCCTTCGAGCATGCGGTTGCCGATGAAGCCGAAGCAGACGCCGGACACGACGGCCACCTTGCCCAGGCGCCGCGCAATCGCCATGACGGTGTCGAGCACGGACTGCGCGGTCTGCTCGCCGCGCACAATCTCCAGCAGGCGCATGGCATGTACGGGGCTGAAGAAATGCATGCCCGCAAACCGGGCCGGACGCCCCGAAGCAAGGGCGAGCGCATTCACATCCAGCGACGAGGTGTTGGTGGCCAGAAGCGCTTCGGGCTTGCAGACTGCGCCCAGGCGTGCAATCAGATCGCGCTTGACTGCCATGTTTTCAAAGACGGCTTCGATGACCAGGTCGCAGGCCGCCAGCGCTTCCAGTGCCGATGCGGTGTCCAGACGCGCGAGTATCTGCGTGCACGCTGCGGCCTCGAGCCGGCCGCGCGACACCATGCGCTCGCAGGCCCGGCTGATGCGCTCGCGCGCTCGCGCCAGCGCCCCGGCATCGGCATCCATGAGCGTGACGCGAAAGCCGGCCACCAGGAACACCTGGGCAATGCCCGCCCCCATGGTGCCCGCGCCCACGACGCCGACATGACGGATGGCTGCCGCGGCGGCATCATCGACGGCGTCGCCGCCGGTGGCCAGCCGCTGGGCATCGGCAAGATAATCCTGTGCCGCCCGGATCCGGGCCGCGTCCGTGGTGGACAGGCGGGGTAGAGTGAGTTCAAGCGTCATGGACATCCATCCTGTGGTGATCAGAACCATGCATCCTGCATTGCCATGCAGGTGTCATCCAGCGTTTCAAAAGGGGCGAGCCAGGCGCGGACCTTGGGCAACTCGTGATGAAAGAAGTAGGCGGCCGTCTGGCGCAGGCCGCTGAGCCAGGGCGTGTCGGCCGATGCGGCGCGCGCCTGCAGGCACAGGCTCAGATCCAGCCATACCCAGGCCGTGACCACGTGCCCGAAGGCTTCCAGAAAAGGGGTGGCATTGCTCAGCACGCGCGCCATGTCGTCGCTTGCACGAACGCGCGCGACGGCCTGCTGCACGTCGGCAAGGCCGGCTTCCAGCGCATCCGCGAACGGCTGCAGGCCGGGCACGGCGCGCGCCTGCGCCAGCGTCGCATCCACACGCTCGAGCCAGAGCGACAGGGCCCGGCCGTCATCGCGCAGGATCTTGCGGCGCAGCAGGTCCAGGGCCTGGATGCCGTGCGTGCCTTCATGGATCATGTTCAGCCGGTTGTCGCGCCAGTGCTGCTCGACCGGGAAATCGCGCGTATAGCCGTAACCGCCATGCACCTGGATGGCCAGGCTGTTGGCTTCCAGGCACCACTGGCTGGGCCAGCTTTTTGCCACCGGCGTCAGGAGTTCAAGCAAGGCGGCGGCACGGTCTGCATCGGCGGCGGCGCCCGTGCGCTTCTCGTCAACCAGGCGGGCGCAATACAGGCACAGGGCCAGGCCGCCCAGGGCATAGGCGCGCTGGGCAAGCAGCATGCGACGCACGTCGGCGTGCTCCACCAGGCGCGCGGGCCGTTGCACGCGCCGGCCTTCAGCCTGCTCCGTCACGCTGCCCTGGCTGCGCTCGCGCGCATACTGCAAGGATGCCTCATAGCCGGCAAGGCCCAGCATGGCCGCACCCATGCCGACATTCAGCCGTGCCTCGTTCATCATGTGAAACATGAGCGCAAGCCCTTCGCCGGCGGCGCCGATGCGATAGCCGACGGCGCCCGGCGCCCGATCGCCCTGCCCGTCGGCACGGCTGGATACGGGGTGGCCGCCATCACCGAAGGCGAGCAGGGTGTTCACCGTGCCGCGATAGCCCAGCTTGTGGTTCAGGCCCATGAGGGTGATGTCGTTGCGCTCGCCGCCTGGCCGGCCCTGTTCGTCAACGAGCAGGCGCGGCACCGCAAACAGGGACAGGCCGCGCACGCCCGGGATGCTTGCGCCGTGTTCATTTTCTGAACGCGCAAGCACGAGATGCAGGATGTTGGCGCTCAGCGTGTGTTCGCCGCCCGAAATCCACATCTTGTTGCCAAAAAGACGATAGCGCGGCCCCAGGGGATCCTGCTCGAACGCCGGCCCGTCCGGGCGGGCGCGGGTGGCAATCTCCGCCAGGCTGGAACCGGCCTGGGGCTCGCTCAGGCACATGGTGCCAAAGCATTCCCCGCGCTGCTCCGGGCCGGCAAACGCCCGGCGCTGGGCGGGTGTCCCATGCGCCATCAACAGATTTGCGTTGGCATAGGTCAGCATGGGGTAGGCGCTCAGGCCGATGCTGGCGCGGGAGAAAAAGGCGTTGGCCGCCAGATCCACCATATAGGGCAGCTGCAGGCCGCCTTCGTCCTCGTCGTGGCCTGCCGCCGGCAGGCCCAGCTCCGCATAAGCCTCGAGTGCGCCGCGCACCGGCGGGGGCAGCACCACCCGGCCTGCTTCCAGACGGGGCTCTTCGGTATCGAGCAAACGGTTCAGGGGCGCAAACCGGTCCTCCGCCACACGCTGCGAGGCATCCAGCACAGCATCGAACACGTCGCGTGAATGCGCTGCGTAACGGGGTCGCCGGCACAGTTCTTCAGCATGCAACCAGTCGTACAACATCAATTCAAGCAGTTCACGCATGGCAGAATTCCATCATAATCACCGGGGCCGACAGCGGTCACAGACAGCGGTCACAACCCGGCCGCTGTTACCTGTTTTGTCCAAATTTCGGGTTAACCCTTAGCCTGCACATCTATTAACTAACTAACGTTCGTATGTATTATTGTCAGTGTTGTCCGTGACTGTCAACCAAATGTGATTGGTGTGGCGGCATGGCACATGAACAGGCAAACTCAACCCTATCGACGCAACCACTCTCATGAAGAACGACTACATTCTGGAGACCACGGGTCTGGGCAAGGAATTCCGTGGCTTCGTCGCGGTGCAGGATGTGAACCTGCGCGTGCGTCGCGGCGCCATTCACGGGCTCATCGGACCCAACGGAGCCGGCAAAACAACGTGCTTCAACCTGCTCACGAAATTCCTCGAACCGACGCATGGCCGCATCCGCTTCAACGGCCGGGATATCACGGCCGAGCCGCCGCAGCGCATCGCCCGCATGGGCATTGTGCGCTCCTTTCAGATCAGCGCCGTCTTTCCGCAGCTGACCGCGCGGGAAAACCTGCGCGTGGCCCTGTTGCGCAAGCAGGGCACCAGCTTTCATTTCTGGAAGTCGCGCCGCAACCTGGCGCAGCTGGACGAGCGCGGCATGCAACTGCTCGGAGACGTCGGACTGGAATCGCAGGCCGACGTGGTGACGGCCGAAATGCCCTATGGCCGCAAGCGGGCGCTGGAGCTGGCCACCACGCTGGCGCTCGACCCCGAGCTGATGCTGCTTGATGAGCCGACGCAGGGCATGGGCCATGAAGATGTGGAACGCGTGATGGATTTGATCCGGCGCGTCGCGAACAACCGCACGATACTGATGGTGGAGCACAACATGAAGGTCGTTGCCGGCATCTGCGACACCATTACGGTCCTGACGCGGGGAACCGTGCTGGCCGAGGGCGATTACGAAGCCGTCTCCACCAATCCGGCCGTCATGGAAGCCTACCTGGGCACCAGCCAGGCCACGGGCGGGCCGGCCGACATCTTTGCGCCGCAACCCGGCCTTGAGGAGTCCGCACCATGAGCACCGGTGACTATCTGCAGGTGACGGACCTGCATGCTTTCTACGGCGAATCCCACGTTCTTCACGGAATCAATCTGAACGTGCGCCAGGGCGAATGCGTCAGCCTGCTAGGGCGCAACGGTGCGGGGCGCAGCACGACGCTGCGCGCCATCATGGGCCTGATGCCGCGGCGCACGGGCTCCATCCGCATCGCAGGGCAGGAGACCATCAACCGCGCACCGCACCAGATTGCGCGCCTGGGCATTGGCTATTGCCCGGAGGAGCGCGGCATCTATTCCAGCCTTACCTGCGAAGAAAACCTGCTCCTGCCCCCAACCGTGGGCGAGCATGCGCTCTCGCTGGACGAGATCTACGAGATGTTTCCCAACCTGGTGGAGCGCCGGCGCAGCCAGGGCACCCAGCTTTCGGGTGGCGAGCAGCAGATGCTCGCCCTGGCCAGAATCCTGCGCTCCGGCGCACGCATGTTGCTGCTCGACGAAATTTCGGAGGGCCTGGCGCCGGTCATTGTGCAACGCCTGGCGGAAGTCATCGAGCGGCTCAAGCGCATGCAGCTGACCATCATCCTGGTCGAGCAAAACCTGCATTTTGCCGCGCCGCTGGCCGACCGCATGTACGTGATCGAGCACGGCAGCGTGGTGGCCGAGATCGCCCGCAACGAGCTTGCGAAGAATCAGGCGCTGATCCAGAAATACCTTGGAGTCTGAACCATGATCACCAACCCTTTTGACGTTCCGTTTCCGGCGCTCATGGGCCAGCTTGTCCTGGGACTGGTCAACGGCTCTTTCTATGCCATGCTGAGCATCGGCCTGGCGGTGATCTTCGGCATGCTGAACATCATCAACTTTGCCCACGGCGCCCTGTACATGATGGGCGCGATGGTAGCCTGGATGCTCATGGAATACCTGGGGCTGGGCTACTGGTGGGCATTGCTGCTCGCCCCGCTGTGCGTGGGTGCCTTCGGCATGCTGATCGAGCGCCTGCTCCTGCAGCGCGTGCACCAGCTGGATCACATCTACGGCCTGCTGCTCACCTTCGGCCTGGCGCTCGTGATCGAGGGCCTGTTCCGCTATGTCTACGGCGTTGGCGGCCAGCCCTACAGCATCCCGCAGTCGCTGCGCGGCGCCATCAACCTGCAGTTCATGATACTGCCCAGGTACAGGATCTGGGTGGTGGCCATCTCGCTGACCGTCTGCGTCGCGACCTGGCTGATCATCGAAAAGACGCGTCTGGGCTCCTACCTGCGCGCGGCGACGGAAAACCCCGGCCTCACCCAGGCCTTCGGCATCAACGTTCCCGTGCTGGTGACCCTGACGTACGGGATCGGCGTCGCCCTGGCCGCGCTGGCCGGTGTGCTGTCGGCGCCCATCATGCAAGTCAGCCCGCTCATGGGGTCCAACCTGATCATTGTGGTGTTTGCCGTAGTCGTCATCGGCGGCATGGGATCCATACTCGGATCCATCATCACCGGGCTTGGGCTGGGGGTCATAGAAGGCCTGACCAAGGTCATCTACCCCCCGGCGAGTTCGACCGTCATTTTCTTCATCATGGCCGTCGTGCTGGTCGTCGGCCCCGCAGGTCTGCTTGGAAGGAGCACGAAGTGAACGCCCTGACCCGTTTGTCCCCCCTGGCCTATGCGCTTGGATTTGTCCTCCTGCTGATCGCACCGAATTTCGTCTATCCGGTGCTGATGATGGAGATCCTGTGCTATGCGATCTTCGCCTGCGCCTTCAACCTGCTGCTGGGCCACACCGGCCTGCTGTCCTTCGGGCATGCCGCTTTTTACGGCACCGCCACCTACACCACGGCGCACGCCCTGAAAATATGGGGCATGCCGACCCTGCTGGGCATCGCGACCGGCACGGCGGCGGCGACATTGCTGGGCCTGGTGATGGGCCTGCTGGCGATTCGCCGGCAGGGGATTTATTTCGCCATGATCACGCTGGCGCTGGCGCAGATGGTGTTCTTCTTCTTTCTGCAAGCGCCTTTCACCGGCGGCGAGGACGGCTTGCACGGGGTGCCCAGAGGGACCGTGCTGGGCCTGAATCTCAATGATGAGCAGACGCTGTATTACTTCGTGGTCACGATTTTCGTTCTGGCATTCTGGCTGATCCACCGGACGGTTCAGTCGCCTTTTGGCCAGGTGCTGAGCGCCATCCGCGAGAACGAACCCAGAACGCTGTCGCTGGGCTATGACGTCGCGCGCTACAAGCTGCTTGCCTTTGTGCTGTCGGCCATGCTTTCCGGGCTGGCGGGCGCCACGAAAGTGATCGTGTTCAAGCTGGCCTCGCTGTCGGATGCACACTGGCACACGTCGGGCGAAGTGATACTCATGAGCCTGGTGGGCGGCATGGGCACCATCTTCGGGCCGGTTCTGGGCGCCGGCATTGTGGTCAGCCTGAGATCCATGCTGGCCGACAAGGTGGGCTCTCTGGTCACCGTCATCCTGGGCTGCATCTTTGTGCTGTGCGTACTGCTTTTCCGGCGCGGCATCATGGGCGCCGTCAGCGCCTGGACGTCCGGGCGTGCGCGGACGGAACAGACGGTGCAGTCGTCCAACTAATCTTTATCAGGAGGCCACATGAAGCAAGGGCCTCCGAAGAGGCCCCGCGGCCCAAGTCTAAGACTAGGGGGTCGTCAGAAGGACAGGTTACCCAAGAGTTCAGTTTTATACAATGCCTGCCTAGCCCACGTCCACCGGAATCTCGCTGAAGTACTCGGTGGTGGCGGCGTCCATGAGCGACTGGTCAAGCCGCCCGGCGGCGCTGGCGAGCAGCAGGCGGGCGACAATGTATTGCAGACGCGCCTGCATCAGATCCATGCGCGCCTGAAAGAGCATGTCCTGGGCATCCAGCACATCGACCATGGTACGCGTGCCGCCTTCAAAGCCGCGCCGCGTGGCCTCGAGCGCCTGCTCGCTGGACTTCACGGCGGTGGTCAGGGCGGCTTCGCGTTCCACGCCGCCCACAACGGCCTGGTACTGGCGCGTGACTTCCACGATCACCTCGTGGTGGGTGGCGTCGAGCTCATGGCGGCTGCGATCCCGGTTGTGGCGCGCCTGGTTGAGCTGGGCCTGTGTGCGTCCGCCCGAAAAAATAGGCAGGCTGGCCTGTATGCCCCAGGTGGTGTTGCGGCTTTTCTGGTCGCGCGTGGTGATGGTTTCACCTTCAACATGGCGGCGGGCGGCAATGGCTTCCACGGTGGGCAGATGGCCGCCCAGGCTGCGCTGGACTTCGGTCTCCGCCACGCGCAGGTGCTGCCAGCCGGTCAGAATGTCGGCATTGGCGCCCAGCGCCAGCGTGAGCCAGCCTTCCAGCGTTTCGGGCTCCAGGTTGCCGGGCGTGAAGCCGGCCTTCAGAGGGTACAGGCGCAGAGGTGTGCGGCCCACCATTTCCTGGAGCTCTTCAACCGCAACGACCAGGGCGTCACGGGCGGCGATGAGGTCGGCACGTGACAAGTCATGGCGCGATTCGGCTTCGCGGATCTCGGTGATGGTGCCCTCGCCCGCCTCGAAGCGCCGCTGGGCGGCCTTGAGCATGGTAGCGTTGGCCTCGACCCGGTTGCGGGTGATGGAGACGTTCTCGACATCCAGCAGGACCTGGAAGTAACGGTTCACCAAGCGGCTCGCCGTGTCGTTGACCTGGGTGTCGAACACCGCCAGGGCCAGATCGGCGCGGGCCTGGCCGCGCCGGTATTCGGCGTAGCGGCTCCAGTCGAACAGGGTCTGGGTGGCGCGCACTTCAGCGACCTTGGCGGTATAGCGCAAGTCCTGGCTGATGGTACTGCCGCCCAGGCCGGGCGAATCCAGGGTGCCGCGCACCTTGCTGCGGCTGGCCGAGGCGTTGATCTGGGGCAGCAGGCCGGCGCGGCCCATGGCGCGTTCGGACTGACCCGCCTCGCGCGCGCTGATGGCCGCCTGATAGGACGGATCCTGATCCAGGGTGGCCACCCAGGCCTGCGCCAGCGAGAGCTCGCGGCGCATCCGGGATTCGGACGTATCCGCGGCCGGCGCATCGGCCGCCCGGGCGGGCACCAGGCCGGTGGCCAGGACCAGCGACAGCGCCAGGGCCAGGGTCGCCATAGCCCGTGAGCGCCGTGCGGACGTCGTGCGCCGGATCACTTACTGCTCCCGGAAGGATTTGTGCACGCGATCCAGGAAGGGCTTGAGCAGATAACTCATCAGCGTGCGCTCCCCGGTACGTATCATCACGGACGCCGGCATGCCGGGCCGAATGGCGTTGTTTTGAAGCAGCGGCCAGCCCTCGGGCAGGATTTCCACACGCGCCAGGTAATAGGGCATGCGGGTGAGCTCGTCCGTCAGGCGATCGCCGGACAGGGTCTTCACTTCACCGGGTATGTTGGGCGTTTGCGCGTGGTTGAAGGCCGGGAACATGATCTCGACCGGCAGGCCGGCGTGTACCTTGTCGATGGACTGCACGGGCACGTGCGCCTCGACGATGAAGGTTTCCTCCAGCGGCACCACTTCCATCAGGGGAGTGCCCGGCCCGATCACGCCGCCCACGGTGTGGATGGACACGTTCTGGATCATGCCGTCGATGGGCGCGCGCACGCTGGTGCGCCGCACCGTGTCATCGAGAGCCACCAGGCGCTCGTAGAGCGAGGCGGTGTTCCGCTGCACGTCCGAGAGCACGGATTCGACTTCCTTCTGGTAATCCTGCCTGCTCTGCACGATGCGCAGCTTGAGCTCGGAGATGGCGTTGCGGATGCGGCTGGCTTCAACCTGATCGCTCGACAGCGCCGCCCTGAGCTGGGAGGCGTCACGCTCGAGCTCGAACATGCGGTTGCGCGGCAGATAGCCTTCCCGGGCCAGCTCGCGCACGCCCTTGAGCTCTTTTTCGATATAGCCGATCTGTGCCTGGCGGTTGCCGCGCACTTTTTCCAGGCCGGCGAGCTGTTCTTCGGCACCGCGCAAGTTGTCGCGCAGGATGCCGATTTCACCTTCCAGCGCATCCACACGCGTGCGATGCAGTTTTTCCTGGACGGCGGCGGCGGTCTGGTAGCGGGGGTCATCACCGAAGCGCTCGACCAGTGCGGGGTCGAACGCGACCGCCTCCAGGCCATCGCGCTCGGCGAGCAGACGCGCCTGCATGGTCATGTAGGTGATGTATTCCGAGCTGACCATGTCGCGCTCGGCCTCGGCGCGGGTACGATCCAGACGCACCAGCACCTGGCCGGCCTTGACCTGGTCGCCTTCGCGCACCAGGATTTCATCGACGATGCCGCCTTCCAGATGCTGCACAACCTTGCGATGGCCCGATACCTGGACGGTGGCCTCGGCCACCACACCGGCATCCAGCGGCGCCAGCCCGGCCCACAGGATGAAGCCGCCGAAACCCAGCAGCAACACGGCCAGGCCCCAGCGCAGCGGGCCGCGCGGGTTGGTGTCTATCCCGTCATCATCGATGACGGACAGACCATGGGCATCCACAGTGGCAAGGTCTTGCCCGGATGACCGGGGGGAAATGGGGAGAGAACTCATGGTTTGCTATACCGGATTGCTGCGACGCTAGCGCATGGAGACCACGCCCGGCCCGGCCGCCTGCGGCCCCTGGCCCCCGCCGCCGGACGCCGCGATGCGCTGCTCCTTCTGCTGGGTGATGGCCTTGAGCACCTCGCGCTGCGGGCCGAACATCGCTACCGTACCATCGCGCATGACCAGCAACTTGTCAACCACGCGCAGCACGCTCATGCGATGGGTGATGAGCACCACGGTGGCGCCGCGCCGGCGCGCCTGCTGCAGCGCGTTGACGAGCGCGGCCTCGCCGACCTCGTCCAGATTGGAGTTGGGCTCATCCAGCACGATGACGACCGGATCGCCGTACAGGGCGCGCGCCAGGCCGATGCGCTGGGTCTGCCCGCCCGAAAGCGAGATGCCGCCGCTGCCCAGCCGCGTGTCGTAGCCGTTGGGCATGCGCAGGATCATGTCGTGCACGCCGGCGGCCTGGGCGGCGGCAATCACCTTCTGTGCATCCGTGACGCCAAAACGCGCGATGTTATCGGCGATGGTGCCGTCAAACAATTCGATATTCTGCGGCAGATAGCCCACATGCGGGCCCAGCTCATCCTTGGACCACTGGTAGATGTCGGCACCGTCAAGGCGGACCGTGCCGCCGCGGGCCTGCCACACGCCCACCAGCAGGCGCGCCAGCGTGGATTTGCCCGAGGCCGAAGGCCCGATCACGCCCACGATCTCGCCGGGCTCGATCTCGAAATTGATGTTCTTGAGTATGGGCACCTGGCTGCCGGGTGCGCCCGCAAACACATTTTCCAGCGCGAAATGCCCCTTGGGCGCCGGCAGGCTGAGCTGGCTGCCCCGCGGCGGTGCGCTGTTGAGCAAGTCATCCATGCGCCCGTAGGCATCGCGCGCCGACAGCATCTGCTGCCAGCTGCCGATGACCTGCTCCACCGGCCCCAGGGCGCGGCCCATGAGGATGGAACACACAATCATCATGCCCGCCGTGATGACGCCGTCGATGACGAGCAGGGCACCCGCCCCCAGGATGAGCGACTGCAGCGAGATGCGGATGAAGCGCGTGACCGTGCTCAGCCGCGTGGAGCGGTCGGACGCCAGCGTCTGCAACTGCAGGATGCGCTTGTGCTCGGCCAGCCAGCGCGAGCGCATGCCCGGCAGCATGCCCATGGATTCAATCACCTCGGCATTGCGCAGATGATTGTCGGCAAAGGCCCCGGCAATGACGGATGCCTGGTTGGCTTCGGCCAGGGGCTTGCGCGTGGCCAGGTTGGTGATGACGGCCAGCACCACCAGCAGCACCGAGCCGACCAGGGTAATGATGCCCAGCAGCGGGTGCACCATGAAGGTGACGACGATGTAGACCGGCGTCCAGGGCGCGTCGAAGAAAGCGAACAGCGCCCGCCCGGTCAGGAACTGGCGCACCGTGGTCATGTCGCGAATGGCCTGCGACGGGCTGCCGCCGCCCGCGCCCCGCTGCAGGTTGCGCTCGAAAGCGGCCGTGAACACGCGCTGGTTCATGCCCATGTCGAACTGGTTGCCCACGCGGATGAGCACGCTGCCGCGCGCAAACTCGAGCGCGCCGGAAAGCCCGTACAGGCCGACGGCCAGAATCGTCACCATCAGCAGCGTGGTCTCGTTGGCGCTGGCGAGCACGCGGTCATATACCTGCAGCATATAGATGGCCGGGGTAAGACCGATGATGTTGATGACACAGCTGAAAGCCGCCAGGCTATAGAAAATATGGCGAAAACGATGGATGGCTTCGCCGAGCTCGGTGCGACCGGATGGCTTCATTTAGAGAACCTGGTTGATGTTGGCGGCGGAGCAGCGGGACCCGCCGGCTTTTGGCGACCAGACAGTGTAGCACGCAGCCATATGTGCAACACCCGCGCAACACCATTGATGGCGGGCGCCTGGGGTACACTGGAGGGTTGAGGCATCGACAGCAGCATATCAACTTCTGGACAACTTCAGGACGACCCATCCATGCGCATTCTTGTCACGGGCGGCGCGGGCTTCATCGGCTCGGCCGTCGTACGCCAGCTTCTGGAACCCCGGGGCCGGGACATCATGGGCGGCCCCTGTGAAGTGGGCAATCTGGATGCCCTGACCTACGCGGGCAATCTTGAATCCCTGGGGGATGCGCGCCATTCGCCCCAGCACCATTTTTACCATATCGACCTGTGCGATTCAGCGGCCGTGCGCGACGCCGTACACGAATTCCGGCCCACGGCCATCCTGCACCTGGCCGCAGAATCCCACGTGGACCGCTCGCTGGACGGCCCGCTGGCCTTTGTGCACACCAACGTCACGGGCACGGCCAACCTGCTTGAGGCCGCACGTGCCTGGTGGCAGACGCTGCCCCCCGCCGAACAGGCGGCGTTTCGCTTTCACCACGTGTCCACCGACGAGGTCTATGGCGACCTGGACGGCACGGACGACCTGTTCGTCGAAACCACGCCCTACGCACCCAGCTCGCCCTACTCGGCCTCCAAGGCGGCATCCGATCATCTGGTGCGCGCCTGGCAGCGCAGCTTCGGCCTGCCCGTGCTGATCACCAACTGCTCGAACAACTACGGGCCCTGCCAGTTTCCTGAAAAGCTCATCCCGCACATCATCCTGAGCGCCCTGGCGGGCAAGCCGCTGCCCATCTACGGCGACGGCGCCCAGGTGCGCGACTGGCTGCATGTGGAGGACCACGCCAACGCCCTGCTCACGGTGCTGCGCCACGGCAAACCGGGCGAAACCTACAACATCGGCGGCCACAACGAGAAGCGCAACATCGATGTGGTGCGCGCCATCTGCGCCCTGCTGGACGAGCTGGCCCCGCGCCACGACGCCGGCGGACAACTGCAGCCCCATGATGCACTCATCCATTTCGTGCGCGACCGCCCCGGGCATGACCGGCGCTATGCCATCGACGCAAGCAAGATTGCGCGCGAGCTGGGCTGGGTGCCGGCCGAGACCTTCGAGACCGGCCTGCGCAAGACGGTGCAATGGTATCTGAACCATCGCGACTGGTGGGCGCGCGTGCTCAGCGGCGACTACCAGCTGACGCGCCTGGGGGCCTGAGGGCCGGAGACGCAGGATTTCGCCCATGACGGCATCCGACCATTGCCCTGCCGCCCGCGACGGCCTGGCCACGCTGCTCATTGTGCTGCTGGCCGCCATGCCGGTGGCCATCATGACGAGCCAGGCCTGGCCCAGCCCCATCTTCTACGCGACCATGCTGGTGGCGCTGGCGATTCTGCTGCGCACACCGCGCGCCACGGTGGCGGCATTGCTGCGATCGGGCCGGACCCTGTTCATCTGCATGGCCGCGCCGGCGCTGGTGACGCTGGGTGTCGGGCTGTGGCATGGCCGGGTGCCGGGCGCCGATCTGGAAAGCAGCCTGCGGCTGGTGATGGGCGCCGCCCTGGTCTGCCTGGCACTGCTGGCCCGGCCGCAGGCGGATGCGCGCCAGGCGCTGTGGGGCTATGCCGTGGCGGCGGTGGCGGCCGCCGGCTTCATCGTGATGCAGTCATGGCCCGACTGGCATCGACCCGATACCACTGCGGTCTACAACGCCGTCGGCTATGGCAACCTCACCTTGTTGCTGTCCGTATTGCTGGCGCTGTCCATTAAATGGACACTGACCGCCCGCCCCCATGCCGAACGCGGGCTGCGCGCCGGCCTGGCGCTGATCGCCCTGGCCGCTTTTGTGCTGACCCAGACGCGCTCGGGCTGGGTGGCCATGCCCGTATTCGCCTTCATCGGCGCCGGCCTGGCGGCACCCGCGCCGGCGGGCAATGGCGTTGCCGTGGATACCGTCGTGGACACGGTTGTGGGCACCGCGGCGCAGCGCGGCCGCTGGCGCCTGTTCCTGCTGGCGGGCCTCATCATGGCCGCCCTGCTGGCCGTCTTCCTGAGCAACACCACGCTGCGCGATCGTGCCGTGCTGGCCTGGAACGAGACGCTGGAGTGCCGGAATGAACAGGCGACGGCGGATACGTCCATCTGCATCCGCCTGCAGCTCTGGCGCGCTGCACTGCAGGCGGGCGCCGAACACCCGATTGCCGGCCTGGGCGACCGGCGACACTTCGCACGCTACCTGCACGACCAGGCCCGGCCCGGCGGCCTGGTTTCCGAAACGGTGGCCGAAGGCTGGGGCGAACCCCACAATGATGTGCTGCTCGCGCTGGCGAGCTTCGGCATTCCCGGGGCACTGGCGCTGCTGCTGGCATTCATGGCCCCCGCCGTCGTCTTTGCCCGGCGCATGGGCCGGCGCCACTGCGCATCGATACGCACGGCGGCGGCCATGGGCCTGGCGCTTTGCCTGGGCTTCCTGATCTTCGGATTCACCGAGACCATGCTGCGCGGCATGCGTACCGCCGCCTACTTCGCCATGAGCTGCGGCCTGTTCCTGGCCTTGTCGGATCCGCTCAGGCGGCGGGGCGCGGCAACACCGGCTTTGTGGCCTGGAAAGAAGGACGCCGGGAAAACGCATCCATCCACGGAACGAGATCGGGATGACGCGAGCGCCAGTCGATATCCGGAAAGCGAAAATCAAGGTAACCGAGCAGGCAGGCGAGTGAAATAGTGCCGATGTCCAGACGCTGGGCCGGCACTTCGGCGTCAATGACTGCCAATGCATCGACAAGCTTGCGCCGCTGCCCCGTGATCCAGTCCTGATTGTGCTGCGCGGGTGCGCGCACCGTCAGCTCATAACGCACCAGCAGACCCGCTTGCAGCGCTCCGTCGGCCAGGGCCTGTTCGCGCAGGGCCCGCCAGCGCGCCGGCCCGGCTACGGGGAAAATGTTTCCCGAACCATGTACGGCATCCAGATACTCGCAGATCACACGGGAGTCATACAAAACTTCACCGTGTTCCGTAAAAAAGGTCGGCACCTGCCCAAGAGGATTGTGCGCGACCACGCTCGCATCAAAACGAACAGGATGTACCGCGCTATCGAGACGTTCGATCCTGTCGGCCACGCCCAGTTCATGGGCAACCATCATTACCTTGCGCACAAACGGCGAGCTGGCGGAATAATACATTTTCATGGAAGGACTCCTGTTTGGATTTTTGTGCCTGTTTTCCCGGGTCTCCGTTTTCCTGGATCCCCAAGACGAAGCGTATATCAGCAACCGGGCGGTGTTTGAGGCACGTGCGATAAATGAACCCATCGCCCTTGCTTGAACACCGCATGGCAGGGCATGCCGCCGACTTGTGCAACCAGTTCGGCGGGGTGTGAAACATCCCAGATCGCCAGATCGGCGTATTTGCCCGGCGCCACCGTGCCGCGCGATTCCTGCATGCCCAGGGCCTGCGCCGCACAGCGCGTAAAGCCGGCCAGCGCCTCAGGCGCGCTCAAGCCAAACAAGTGGCAGGCCATATTCATGATAGTCAGCGGTGATGTACACGGACTGCTGCCGGGGTTGCAATTGGTGGCCAGTGCCATAGGCACGCCATGCGCCCGGAAATGCTTGACGGGCGGCCGCGCCGTCATGCGATGCATCCAGGACACGCCGGGCAGCAGAACGGCGACCGTGCCGGCCTGTGCCATCGTGCGCGCCGTCCGGGCATCGGCATGCTCCAGGTGGGCGGCTGCACGTGCACCCAGGGCAGCAGCCAGCTGCCCCGCGCCAAATGCACTGTATTGATCGGCATGGACAAATAATTCCAGCTTGCAGGCCGAACTCGCCTGATGCAGTTGACGCAGATGCGCGTGACTGAAGCCTCGCGCATCGCAAAAAATATCCACAGCATCAATCAGGCCGTCTTTCACCAGAACCGGCAAGACGTCCTCACACAGAAACACCAGATAATCGTCCGGCCTGCCGGCAAACTCGGGGGCCAGCGCATGGGCGCCCAGAAACGTCGAGACCACCGTCAATGGCAAACTTTGCCCCAGCGCACGCGACACGCGCGCCATTTTGCATTCGTTTTCCAGGTCCAGCCCGTAACCCGTCTTGCTTTCCAGTGTAGTGACGCCCTCGGCCAGCAATGCACGCGCGCGAACCAGACTTTGCGCCAGCAATTCATCCGCGCCGGACGCGCGTGTCTCATGCACAGTCCGCATCAGACCGGATCCGGCGGGCGCAGGCCTGCTGCCGGCGTCAGGATCCATGCGATGAACGAACTCGGGCCAGCGCGACCCCGCATGCACAACATGCGTATGCGGATCAATCAGGCCAGGGGTAATCAAGCGCCCGTCCCATGAATAGACCTGTCGCGCCAGAGCGGCGGGCACAGCGTCCAGTGCCTGACGCGCGCCAAGCCAGGCAATACGCCCGTCCCGGATGCCGATGGCACCATCGTCGATCAGACCGAATCCCTGCCGGTCGGCCATACTGGCCACCCGGGCATCAATCAAAAGCGCATCCCAGATTGTCGTCATGCAGGCGCGACCGGCGTATAACGCTCGGGCGCGAGGACCCTGTCGGCATAACCGGCTTGCAGCGGCGCGTACAGCGTCCACAGACGCTGTAACTCAGTCAAGGGTCTGGCGTGTTGATCAACACGCAGATCCACCACGTTCCAGCCCGTGTCATCGGCCACCAGCAGGCCGGCGGACTGGAGGTCGCGTACTTCCCCGCCGGCGGCCAGGCCGGCATGCATTGCATCCAGCAGGCGCTGCGCCAGAGGACGGCCGACGCTGCATTCAAAAGCCGCAACCATGCGTGCGGGAACCTGAGGGCTGGCCAGCAGATTGCCTGCTGCGGCACAACCCTCCGCCGAGGCCTGGGCCCACACGGGCAGGGCATGCTCACCCGTATGATGGGCGTGACACCCCTGCCGGTCCATGATGAGCAACTGGCGATAAGCCTGGCCCCGGTCGCTCGCCAGCAGCATATCGCGCACGACAGCGGGCGCATGGCCGCGCGCCAGCAAATCCAGACCCAGCGGACCGAGATGGGGATTGGTCAGGTTTTGCGTCGCAATGATACCGGTACCGGAACGCACCCAGGCGCAGCGACCGACCACGGCGATGCTGGACGAGCTGATCGCCATGCCCAGAGCGCCGGATTCCCGGCAAAAACCCGCGATGGAAAACGTCATGCCGGCGACTCCGCGAAATTGCAGCGCGACCCGACGCCATGATAAGAGCGATCCATGTAAAGCAGCGGATCCTGCTGACGCATACAGATGTTCAGAACCCGCCCGATCACAATCTCATGTGATGCATACGGATTGGCACCCGCCAGCTCGCACTCCATCGCAGCCAGCGCATCCCTGAGCATGGGCGCGCCCGTGCGACCCGGCGCCCATTGCGCGCAGGCAAAACGTTCCTGACGCAGCTCCGGCACCCTGCCCGCAAACACGTCCGCGATCCGGCGATGCTCCAGGCCGAGCAGATTGACGCAAAAATTGCGATTCTTGCGTATGGCCTCGAGCACGGGGCTGTCGCGATGGATGCAAACCAGCACAGCGGGCGGATCGGCCGAGAGCGAACACATCGCGCTCAAGGTCAAACCGGCACGTCCGCCGGGCCCGTCGGTGGTCACGACGGTAACACTGGATACAGCACTACGCATCGCTTCCAGAAATATAGTGCGATCAACGGCAGTCTGCTCATGGTTCACGGTGCATTCACTCCACTCGAAACATTTTGTCCAGTCCAACCACCCGTCCCATGATGAGGACGAGGATCACTGAAAAAACAACCAGTACCGCTGCCATGGCCGCCACGGTGGGATCATCGAAATCCCGGATATAGCCATAGCTTTCCACGGACAGCGTGGTCACGTCCATCGTGGTCAGAAAGACGGTGATGGAAAAATTGTCAATGGCCTCGACGAACACAAACGTGCCGCCGGCAAGCAGGCCGGGACGCAATTGAGGCAATACGACATGACGAAACACGGAGGCCTCGGACGCCCCCAGGTTGCGGGCCGCCTCTTCAAGTTCCGGCCGCAGGCCATGCATGTTGGCCACCAGGGCGCGCACGGCAAAGGGAAGCGTGAAGCACGTCAGAGCCAGTACCAGGGCAATAAAGCCAGGGCCTATGCCCAGGGCGCTCATGAAGATGAGAAAGGCGATACCTGTCACCACACCAGGAATGATGAGAGGCGACATGATGAACAGGTTCAGGAGCTCGCGACCGCGAAACTGTCCGCGCACCAGGGAATACGCTGTAGGCACGGAGATGAGCAGACTGAGCGGTGTGACAATGGCGGCGATGCCGATACTGACCCACATGGCCTGGCGAAAGCGCTCATTGCCAAAGAAGCTGTAAAACCACCTCAATGAGAACCCTTCGGGCGGCAAGGAAAAATAAGCGCCCGTATGAAACGCATAGAGAAAGATAAATACGACCGGAAGCAGCAAAAATAGCGCTGCCAGCAGTGCGAGCATGAAAAAAGAACGGGAATAAATGGTGAAATCAGCGCGCATGAGATCCTTCCTTTATTATTGCTGCCGAACGCTGGGGCCCAGCTGGACGGCCCGCTGCAACATGCCGAACACCCAGACGAAAAACAACGACAGCACAAGAAAGACCGTTGCTCCCGCCGAAGCCAGAGGCAAGTCAAAGCGCGTGAAGATGAGCTCATAAATGGCATTGGCAGCCATGCGCACACGCCCGCCGCCCAGCACCAGGGGAAAAAGAAAGGAGCTGAGCGCAACGGCAAATGTCAGCGAGCTCGCCGCCACAATACCGGGCACCGACAATGGCAGGGTTACCAGGAAAAAACTGCGCCAGCGGCTGGCCCCCAGATTGACGGCGGCATCTTCCAGGCTGCGCGAGATGTTCTTCAGCGGCGCCATCATGGTGAGCACAAAAAAAGGCAGCACAAAGTGGAGCAGGGAAATGAAGACACCCGTCTCGTTGTAAATGAGATGCACCGGGGCATCGGTGAACCCGGTCTTGCGCAGGAAAGTATTGATGAGGCCGCTATTGCCCAGGATGATCAGCCAGGCATAGGCACGCGTGACGGTGCCGGACAAGAAGGTCACCACCAGAGACAACATCAGAAAGCGGCGCCAGCCCGACGAAGCACTGCGGACGATCACATACGCCATGGGATAACCGATGATTAGAGAACCCAGGGTCAACTCGGTCGAAATCCACAAGGTGCGCCAGAGGACGTCGCGCTCACTCGGCGATCCCAGGTAGCGGGCATAGTGCGCCATCGTGAGGCCTCCGGCCTCGCCCGATGCCTGGAGGCTGGAGAGAAAAAATATGCCAAAGGCGCTGAAAAACAACAACAGTACGATCAGGGCCGGCACCAGTCCCCAGAGGGCGTTCCGCCGACTGATAGCAAGCGTGTCATGCATTGATGCCGTCCTCCAGGACCACACAGGCTTCGCCGGGCGCATACAGCCATACGGATTTACCCACGGGGTGTATGCCGGTGCCACGATCACGCGCAACCTCGGCAAGCAGGCTGTTGCCGTCAGGCAGGCTGATTTCATAGGCAATGCTGTCGCCCAGCAAGACCTGATTACTCACGACGCCGGACACCGTCATGCAGCCGTTCACATGGGCACCTTCAGGCGGCATATCCATGATTTGCAGGGCACGCGGCTTGATCGCCAGGGCGACGGCTTTGCGCTCGCTGACCATGGCGGAGGCCCCGGCATAGGCCTGGAAGGCGCGCCCGTCACCGACTTGAAGCGCGCAGCGACTTTCTTGCGTCTTGATCACATCGGCGCGCACGATATTTGAGCCACCCATGAAGCGTGCGACAAATTCAGATTGCGGGGTATCGTAAATGTCCAGAGGCGTGCCGAATTGTGCCACCTGCCCGTCGTTCATCACGGCGATGTAATCGGATATCACCATGGCTTCCTGCTGGTCATGAGTCACGCAAACGCTGGTGACACCCAGCGACGTTTGCAGCTTGCGCAATTCCACCTGCATCTCCTCGCGCAGGTTCTTGTCCAGGGCGCCAAAGGGCTCATCCAGCAACAGAATGCGCGGCTCGGTGACCAGGGCGCGTGCAAGCGCGACGCGCTGCATCTGCCCGCCACTGAGCTGCGACGGATAGCGGTCGGCCAGATGCGAGAGCTTGACCATCTCCAGGGCCTCGGCCGCGCGCTGCAAGGCCTGGCTGCGCCCCACCTGTCGCATCTTGAGCCCGAAAGTCACATTGTCGATAACTGACATATGGGGGAACAGGGTATAGCTCTGAAAGACCATGGCAGTCTCGCGCCGGTTGGGTGGCACCGGGAGAATGCTTTGGCCATCCAGACGCACATCACCGGCATCCGCCCGCACAAACCCCGCAATGATGCGCAACAGGGTGGACTTGCCGCAGCCGCTGGGCCCCAGCAGCGTCAGGGCCTTTCCACCTTCAATATCCAGCGCGATCCGCTTGAGGACCTGCACATCGCCATAGGACTTGCAAACAGCATCAATAGTCAGGCTGACGCCTTTTTTCATCGCGCCCATATGAAATCACCTCTTTGTTTCCCGGCTGCGTCCCGTGACGAAGCCGTGCCATCCATGGCAGGCGTGGGCCGGACAGCCGCAGCCCCGCAGCGCGGGCGGGCTGTCCTGGGCCGCCTGCTCAGTTCGCGATCGTTTCGTTGTAACGATCCAGCCAGCGGGCGATATTGTTGTTGATATAGCCCTCGTCGGGAACATACTCGTCACCCCGTTCAGGCAATTGACCGCGCAGGCTTTCCGGCTGGGCGGAGTTGACGTTGACGGCACTCATACTGATGTTTTCGGCGATGAACTCATTGACCGGCGCCGAGATCAGATAATCGATGTACTTCGCTGCAGCAGCTTCCTTGCCGCTTCGCACCATCATGACGGCATCAAAATTCATTACGGCCGGCGCAGGGCTGATGACCTTGACCGGACGGCCGGCATCGGCCACGCGCTTGCCTTGTGAAGGCGGCGCAACGAGCACCGATACCTCTCCCTGCGCCAGTGCCTGGCGAGCCTGAGCATCAGAGCTGTAGAACATGGCTACGTTGGGCTTGAGAGATTCCAGATTGGCAAAGCCGGTTTCCTCGTCAAGCGGATTGCCGCCATCCTTGCCTGCCGCCATCATCAATAGCCGCGCCTGGTACATGCCCATGGCCGGCAGGGCCAGTTTTTTATGAAAGCGCTCATCCCAGAGATCCGCCCAGGAGGTGATGGGAGGATCGACCAGGTCCGTGCGATAAATCAAGGCCGTAGGATAGGAGTACACGGCGGCGAAATGCGAACCCGCCATGCCTTCCGGCAGCTCTTTCAGATGAGGCATCTCGTCCGCCGGAAATTCAGCGAACAATTCCTTATCCTCGACGCTGCGGTATGCCACGGATGAGGTCGTGAACCATACATCAACACTGGGCTTGGCCCGCATGGCCTGCAGTTTGGCCAGACCATCGCCGGAGCTGGCCTGCGTCACCAGATTGACCTTGATACCCGTTTCTTTGGTGAAATTGGCGCTGACTTCCTGAATGGCGCCTTGCCAGGTGACACCCCAGATCAGCACATTCAGGCTTTCGTCATTTGCCGCCGCAGGAAGGGTCGCAGCCATACTTGCGCCCGCGATCAGTGCTGCGGCCAGAAAACGGCGTTTATTTATTTTGAACCTCATTTCCACATACTCCTCCAATGTAAAAATCAAAAAAGGCGTCAAGGCCCCTCTTTGGGCTGTTTAAGCGCCATCTTGCGACCATGCTCCAGATGGCGGCGCATGGCCTGCTCGGCACGCACGCCGTCACGTGCGCGCAAGGCCTGCACGATTTCCGCGTGCTGGCGCATGGCCAGCCGGGAATCGCGTCGTGTGTATTTGCCCACTACTCTCAGGTTGAGGAAAATCTCGCGGTAATCCTCGATGAGACCGATGAGCCGCTCGTAGCGGCTGGCGTGGATGATGATGTCGTGAAACTCCGTGTTCAACGCGACGCGCCTCTCACGATCTTCATGCGACATATCCTCATAGGCTGCAACGATGACATCCAGGCGCGCAAGTTCGTCCTCATCAATATGGGTGGCGGCCAGACGCGCCGCCACGCCCTCAAGCGCCACACGCAGCATGTACATCTTGTCCAGCTCCTGCGTGGTATCAACCACCTCCACGCCGCCGCTGGCCAGTGGCACTACGAACTGGTCGCGGATCAGCCGCGAGATGGCTTCACGAACCGGTGTGCGGCTGGCGCCGAGGCGTTCCGCAACATCGGTTTCCACCAGGCGCGTACGCGCCGGGATTTCTCCCGAAAGCACGTTGCGTTTGAGCTCGGCATAGACCCGATCCGCCAGATTGGCATTGGCCGACGCCCTGCGACTCGCCCAGCTCTTCCGTCGCGCCTGCGCGCCGCCACCCGAAGACTCGATTGCTGAATTTTCTGCTGTCATGAATAGGCCTCTTCGCTCATTGTTGTCGTAAAAAAGTCATGATAACGACTGGAGCGATGCAAACCGAAGCATGTTTCAGGCAACCCCGGCCAACGCAGCAGCGCACGCGCGCGCGCGCTGCTTGTCGAACGTGTGATACAAGGCCATCGCCTGCACCATGGGCGGGCTCTCGGCAAACATTTGATAGCCTTGCATGCGCCCGGCAAATGCCGTTGCAGTCAATTCGGCAGCCAGATTGAGCACGCGCATCCGCGCGTCGGCCGATACATCATTGATGCGATAGTATTTCTCCACGTCAGCCTGAATGTCGGGATGGACCGCGTTTTTCAGATCGGTCAGCATGATGGGAGTGCCGCCGGCCAGGTCGCGCAAGATTTGCACCATGCGGAAATAATTGGTCGAGGCGAAGACCCGACCCGCATTCTGTATCGCCTGGTTCGGCATCGCCATGCCGGTGCGACTGGTTTCGTAAGTGGCTTCGGCCGCCATGATGAAGGCGTTGATGGTTTCGCGATATTGCATCAGCCGCGATATTTTTTCGCGCACCGGGGGCAGGGGCTCCAGCCGGGTCTGCTCGACGAGCAGCAAGGCAGTACCCACCAGCACTTCTGCCTTGGCCAGAGAGCGCACCAGAAAGCCCTGCGCCGCCCAATTGTGAAGCTCGGTACGGATTTGTGCCGCCAGTTCAGGCTGACGCGAGAAAATGATGTTTTCCCGAGGCACGAACACGTTGTCGAACACCATCAGATTATCAATCTCGTCAAAGCGCGCCGACAGCGGGCGCAAGGCCGGATCGGCATTCTTGATAAGAGGTGCGCGACAGATATGTCGCAAATTGGGTGAATTCATGGGCACGATGCAGGAAACGGCAAAATCCCGGTTTTCCGGCAGCCATTGCCCGACCGTAGGCTTGACGAAGGCGACGTGCGCATAGCTGGCACCCGTTTCATACTTGGCACCGCGCAACACAATGCCATCCTCGCGCTCTTCCACGACGCGCAGGTAAACGTCCAGATCTTCCTGCTGGTAAGGCTGCTTGCTGCGATCCCCCTTGGGATCGGTATTGCCGCTCGTCATGAACCAGTTGTTCTCGCGCAGCTTCTTCAGCCAGCCCTGCACGTTCTGGTAATACTGCGTGTCATAACGGTCGAGCAACTCGCGGTTGTCTGTCAGTACAAACAAGGGCGTCACAGTCTCATCGCCGAAGCGATCTATCACCGGACTGACTTCCTTGAGCACCGCCTGGGTCATCTCGCGTCGCTGGCGCAGGTCATCGACCGTTTCCGGAAGTTTATAAACGCGACTCACCGGATTCCCATCCTCATCCGGATAGCTGAAAAGCGTCTCGTACTTCGGTTGATGCTGCAAGTCATACATGCGTGCCATGGCCTCAACCATGGGCTTGAATGCCGGATGATCCGCCACCCGTCCGACTTTTTCACCTTCGATGTAAACCTGCCGTCCATCATCAAGGGAGTCTATGTATTGTTGCCCCGTCATTAAACTCATGATGCTCTCACTTTTTCACAATATTGAGCGCAGGTATGCGCCGGATGATTTCGTGGAATATGGCGCCCCGTGTGGCCAGGGTCTGGATTTCCATGGTTTCCTGGCGGCTGCAGATATCGTGGCTCACCGGGCCCAGGCCATCCAGCGTAGGCACGCCTAGCGCCGCCGAAAAATTGCCGTCGGAGCCGCCCCCGGTCGGGCCCACTTCCGACACCTGAAAACCGAGCTCCTGACTGATCTGATGCGCCAGATCGAACAAGTCGCGATTTTTTTCTGCAGTAAAGGCCGGTCGTGTCAGCCCGCCCTTGATCTCGACCCGGACCTGCGCATGATCGGGGCGCCGGGCGATGGCGGCGATGCTCTCCAGCAGCGCATCGGCCTGCGGCTGGGTGCGTGCGCGCACATCGATGTTGAGCATGGCATGCTCGGGCACAACCTGTTTGGCAACGCCGCCTTCAAACACGCCCACATTGACGATGGTGCCTTCTTCCGGAACAGACAAATCGTCCAGATCGGCGACTTTCATGGCCAGGGCGCGCACGGCGCTGGCACCATTGGCATAATTGACCGCACAATGTGCGCTGCGGCCGTGGGCGTGCATGAACAAATTGCCCAGGGCACCTCTGGCCGTCACAATGCCATTACCGGGACGCCCCGGCTCCAGCACCAGTACCACATCGGCATCGACCACCAGATCTTCGATATTCTTACGGCTGTTGACGCTGCCGATTTCCTCATCGGGCACAAGCACGAAAGTAATGCTCTCCAGCGCATCGAAACCGCCTTCAAACAGGGTTTCGAGTGCGAACAAAGCCATGACCAGACCGCCCTTCATATCGCCCACGCCTGGACCGGTGGCGATATCGGTGTCGATTTCCCGATATGGCCATTGCGCCGCCATTCCTGCGGGCCAGACCGTATCGGTGTGCCCCAGAATAACGAGCCGGCCCCGGCCACCCATGGCCTTTCGGGCGAATACAAAATCACCGCAATTGGCGTTGGGGATGCGCTCAATCGCGAAACCGAGGCGTTCGAGGTGTTGTGCCAGCACGGTGGAAACGGCATCCACCCCCTTCTTGTCGTGAGAGCCACTATCAATGTTGACCAGTTGCGCCAGCAGAGCCCTCATCTCGGGCAAGCGTTCACTCAGACGCGCACAGACTGTGGCTACTGTAGATTGCATGTCGGAAAGTCTCCTGTTTACTCATATTCGCTGTTCTTATCGCATGCGTTCCTGCATGCAGAACCGCATGCAATGAACTTTATGTCCGTACTGATTAAATGTCAAGCATCAAACATTAAAATTTATAGGCGAGCAAAGACATCTTGGCGTAGAATTACGCCAAGTCATTGTTAATTAATAATTATATTTTTATGTGCCTGACATACATTCAGGCGGCAACGCGCGCCGGACGCCCCGCCCGGCGCAGAAAACGCAGAAACCAGCGCGCCATGATCTGGTCATGTACGGGCAGAAAAAGGCTTTGCAGACCCGCTGTCACGCGAATTTCGGGGATGAGTGTGCCGCGCCGCAGCGTCATCAGGTCGGCTGCAAATGACCGCGAGAACTCGGGGTGGCCCTGCAGGCCGAGCACGGTATCGCCCACCTGCATGAGATAGTTGGGGCAGAAGGGGCTTCCGGCCAGCAGGCGCGCAGATTCGGGCAGGGTCTGGACCTGTTCGCGATGGCTGGCGAGCAGGTTCAGGGTATCGCCCGGCCAGGGTGACATCCAGGGCTCGCGTCCCGCAAGCCGGCTGGAATAGATACCGACTCCCCAGCCATGCGGATCGACCGCCACGCTGCCGCCAAGGGCACGGGCAATCATCTGGTGGCCGAAGCAGATGCCGGCCAGGGGCTGCTGGCGCCGCCACCGCTCGCGCACAAAATCGGTCAGCGCGTGTATCCACGGCTCGTCGTCGTTGACACTGTGTTTGGAGCCGCCCAGCACCCAGGCGTCGACATCCGCGCGCGCATCGGGCAGCTCGCCCTTGTGGCAGGCCCAGACCTGAAACTCCAGTCGCGGATCCGCCGCGCCCAGCCAGCGGCACACCATGTCCGGATAATTGCCATGCGCCGCCTGCAAGGGCTCCGCAACATCATCACACTGCAATACGCCGATTTTCACACCTGATCCCTTATACTGAGACGACTCTGCCGACACTGCGCGAAGCCGAGTCCTTCCACCCAATTCTTCCACCCGTATCACCTGGTAGTTCCACGATGCCTATTCTATCTGTATTGGTCAATCAAAACCCTGCTCCGGAACAGAGAACCCGCCTGTTCGAAAGCGCCACGCAGGCGGTAGTCGACAGTCTGGGCTCGCCCGTGGCGAACGTGCGTGTGAGCCTGGAAACCATCGCGCCCGAAGACGGCATGATTGCAGGCGTACAAGGCGAACCCATGGCGCTCGTCAAAGCCTACCTGCTTCCCGGGCGCACCGAGGAACAGCGCGAAGCACTCATTGGCGCGCTCAGCGCCGCCGTGGAATCCAGCCTGGGCGTCAGCGGAAACGGGACGCGCATCATCATCCACGACATTCCGCTGACAAACCTGGGCATGGGCGGCATCAGCGCCAAGAAAGCCGGCCGCTGAGCGGGATCCCATGACCATCGATGACGCCGGCGCAGCGGCCGCCGGCGCGTCTGTACTCAGCCCCGCCGAAGTCCGCGCCATCATCGCGGGGCTGATGCTCGCAATACTGCTGGGGGCACTGGACCAGACCATTATTTCAGTGTCGCTGCCGCGCATGGCCACCGAGCTGCAGGGCGTACACCTGCTGGCCTGGGTGGTGTCCGGCTACCTGATCGCCATGGCGGTGGCGGCGCCCATCTACGGCAAGCTGGGCGATATCTACGGCCGGCGTGCCGTGCTGTCCAGCGCCATCGTCCTGTTTCTTGTCGCGTCGGTGGCCTGCGCGCTGGCGCCCACCATGCCCACACTGGTGGCGGCCCGCATCCTGCAGGGCCTGGGTGGCGGCGGGCTGATCTCGGTAGCCCAGGCCACGATTGCCGACGTCGTATCGCCGCGTGAGCGCGGCCGCTATCAGGCCTATATCAGCGGCGCCTTTGCTGTCGCAAGCGTGGCCGGCCCTGTGCTGGGCGGCGTGCTCACGCAATACCTGTCGTGGCGCTGGGTGTTCTGGATCAACCTGCCACTGGGCCTGCCGGCCCTGCTCGTGACGCGACGCGCCATGGCGCGGTTGCGCCGGCCCACCGCACAGCGCCAGGTGGACTATACGGGCGCGGCATTGCTCACACTCGGCCTTACGGCCCTGCTGCTGGCCATCACGCGCGCAGGCCAGGGCCAGCCCCTGATACAGGCCGGCAACCTCGGGCTGCTGATAATCACCATGGTCGCGCTGACGGCTTTCGTCGCACACGCCTTGCGTACGCCGGAGCCCATCATCCCCCTGGGCCTGTTCCGCAACCGCACAGTGACCCTGTCCTGCCTGGTTATTTTTGTGACCTTCATCGAGCTGGTCGCGCTCACGGTGCTGATACCGCTGGAGCTGCAGATGCTGACCGATGCCGGCCCCGACGGTGCAGCGCTGCGGCTGATTCCCCTGTCGCTCGGCGTGCCCGCGGGCGCCTATATGGGTGGTCGCCTCATGGCACACTGGGGACGGTACAAATACTTGCAGCTGACCGGCACACTCATTGTGCCGGCCGCCGTGCTTTCCCTATCCTTTATTTCGCCCCAGGCAAGCGTAACGATGGGACTGTGTCTGGCCATGATCGGTGTCGGCGTTGGCGTGCAGCTGCCCAGCTCGACGGTCGCTGTGCAGAACGCGGTCGAGCATCGTCATGTGGGGATCGCCACGGCCGTATCCTCGTTCGGACGTTCGCTGGGCTCGGCCATGGGCGTGGCACTCATGATGGCCTGGCTGCTGCTGCGCCTGAACACCGGTGCCGACGACGCCGGCCTGGCCATTACGGGCGCGGACATCATCGATACCCTGATGGGGCGCGGCGCGCAGACGGCGGTACCGGATCCGGGCGCCCTGGCCGGCGCGTCCGAGCAGGCGTTCCGCAGTGTCTATCGCCTTGCGGCGCTCATTGCGCTGAGCTCGGTACTGTTTACGATGGCGCTGAAAGATGATTCCCTGGATGAGCGGGTGCCGCCGACGGCGCGCTGAACGCTGAAGGTTGGCATGCCAGGGTTGCCAAGCCAGGGCAAAAACTGTGTTCAACTATTGAACAGAGGCGCAAGCCGTGTTCCGGAGGCTACGTTCACATTATGAACATCAATTTCGACAGACAGGTCGTACTCGTAACGGGCGGCAGCCGGGGCATCGGCCGGGCTTGCGCCCTTGCCTTTGCACAGGCCGGCGCCCGCGTTGCAAGCGCAGCCCGGCACGTCCCGGAAGCGGCACCTGACCATGCAGCCATCACGCCGTTTGCGGCCGACCTTTCCGACGCCGCACAGGCGCGCGCGCTCATCCATGCGGTGGAAGAAGCACTGGGCCCCATCGACATCCTCGTCAACTGTGCGGGCGCGGCGCAGCGCCACGCCCCCGCCACCCTGACGGCGCAGCATTGGGCGGATGCCATGCAGGCCAAGTTCTTCCCCTACGTTCACGCCATGGACAGCGTGCTGCCCGGCATGGTCTCGCGAGGTCGGGGCGCCATCGTCAACGTCATTGGCGTGGGCGGCAAGCACCCCCGCCCGCATCACCTGCCGGGCGGGGCCGCCAATGCGGCGCTCATGCTGGCCACGACCGGGCTGGCAACAGCCTGGGCCGCACAAGGGGTGCGCATCAACGCCATCAACCCCGGGCCCACCGACACCGAACGCGTCCAGGGTGCGCTACAGGCGCAAGCCGACACGCTGGGCGTGAGCGTGGAAGAAGCGCGGCGCCGGATGCTGGCGGGGATTCCTCTGGGCCGGCCGGCACAAGCGGACGAGGTCGCGGCGCTGGCCCTCTTCCTGGCGTCGGACCACGCACGCTACATCACCGGCAGCATCATTCCCATGGACGGCTGCGCCCACCCGGTCATCTAGCCGGAAAGATCAGGCTTTTTTCTGGCCATGATAGCGACTGATGGCTACGCTGAAGTCGCCGCCAATGCGTCGGACATCTTGCCTCATTCTGTACAAGTCTGTCCCTTGCAGGCGAGGATATGTGGGCGTTGTAACAAATCAGGCCGGCGCCGGAGCCGCACCCGTCGATTCACGCACGACCAGCGGCGTCGGCAGGATGATCGGCGGCGGCAGGGGCGTCTTCTTCTCGAGGACGTCAAGCAGCACCCCGGCTGCGGCGACACCGATATCGGCGGAAGGAAAGTGCACGGTGGTCAGCGGCGGTGCCACAAACGCCGCAAAATCACTGTCATTGAAGCCGATGACGGACATCTGTCCCGGCATGTCCACGCCCTCACCGCGCAGGCAGGCCATGGCACCCAGGGCAAGGTAATCATTACCGCAGATCAGGGCGGTGAAAGCCTTGCCTGTTCCCAGCAGATGCCGCGCCGCCCGAAAGCCCTCGCCGAACCCGTAATCCACCTCGATGATCAGATCGCGCTGCAAACGTCCGCCCCCGCCGGCGAGCGTTTCAAGAATGCCCTGATAGCGTTGGCGCGCACGCAGGTTGCTGCCCAGGGCGCCGGTGATGAGGGCAAACTGGCGGTGACCCAGTTCCAGCAGGTGCTCGACAGCGATACAGCCGGCGGCATGGTTGTCGAAACCAATGGCGCCGGGCTGCGCATAGGTGGAATCCGACCAGATTGTTGTCATCGGCAGGCCGTTCTTGGCCACAAGATCAAACAGGCCGTCGGAATAATCGCTGCCCAGCAGCACGATGCCGTCGACACCGCGTTCGACGAGTGTGCGCAGGGGCCGCATGTCGGATTGCTCGGTGATGGGCGGCTGTGCCAGCAGCAAAGTGTAATTGGCCTGGCCCAGGGCACGTCGCAGGGCCTCTATGGTGCCGGCAAACCCCGAGGCGCCGATCTGCGGCACGACGGCACCCACGGTGCGCGTGCGCCGCGACACGAGTGCCCGTCCGACACCTTGCGGAATATATCCCAGCGTCTGAACGGCCGCTTCAATCCGCGCACGCGTAACCGGATCAACCATCTCGGGCCGATGCAGGGCGCGCGACACCGTACTGATGGATACGCCCACCAGTCGGGCCACGTCGTGCAGGGAAGCCGCCATGAATTAATCCGTCGGAATTTTGTTGAGTCGAGCATAGTATAGGCCGCGCCCAGACCTGGAATGTGGAAACCCGGAGGCATGCCGAAGCCATCAATGAATATTGTCATTGACGCAATCTTGCAAACGTTTGTATTATCAGATATGCACAGCACGTTTCTTCACCCTGCTCGAGAGATCAACATGAATTCACCAACCGCCCGCCTGGAGGGCATGACCACCCGCGAGGCCGTGGTCAATACCCTGATCGAACTGGACGCCCAGTACGCTTTCACCCTGCCCGGTCTCGGGATCACCTGGATGCTTGGGGAGTTTCACGCGCATCGCAAGGACTTGCGCGTCGTGCTGACACGCAGCGAGCAGGTTGCTTCGATCATGGCCCAGGTGGTCGGCAAGCTGACGGGCAAGCCCGGCGTGTACATGGGCCAGGGGCCGTTTGCCGGCACCACGGGCGCCTTCGGTATCCTGGAGGCGTATTTTGCGGGCTCGCCCATGGTGGTGCTGACCGACACTTCGTGCTATGACGGCTTCGGCATGTATGGCGTCTATCAGACCATGACGGGCGACTACGGCGCCGCCGATATCCGTACCGTGCTCAAGACCATGACCAAGGCCACTTGGTATGTGACCGAGCCGCATGAATCCGTCTATGCGCTGCAGCAGGCCTGGAAGCAGGCATCGCTGCCGCGCCAGGGCCCGACCGCAGTGGTGCTCAAGTCCTCGATCATCAAACGGGACATGACACAGAATGCACGCACCCAGCTGTATCCGTCGGCGGGCTATCTGCACACAGTCATGCCGCAGCCGGACAGCCAGGCCATCCGGAAGCTGGCCGCCATGCTGAACGCGGCCGAACGGCCGGTGATGATCGCGGGCAACGGTATGCAGAACGCGCGCGGGCGCGCCGCCGTCGCTGCGCTGGCGGAACATGCGGGTATGGCGGTGGCCACGAGCTACAACGCCAAGGGCGTGGTGGATGAAACCTCGGCAATTGCGGCAGGCATGCTGGGCACCTGGGGAATGAAGTCGGCCAATACTGCGGTGCAGGAGGCCGACCTGCTGCTGGTCGTGGGCGCCAGCCTGGGGCCGGACTATCTGAAGTTCCGTGATCCGGACTTCATCCGGCCTGCGGAACAGCGCATCGTACAGATTGACGTGGATCCGCGCAACGCCGGCTGGGTCTACCCCACCGGGCTGTCGATCTGTGCAGACGGTGCCGATGCCCTGGAGGCCCTGCTTGCCGAGAAGCCGGAGACCGCGCAGCGTCAGGCACGCCTGGACTGGATCGCGGGATTGCACGCGCGCCATCCGGTACCGGCGATCGAGGAGGCCCCGGCACCGGGCACCCTGGGCCATGGCGACATCATCCGCGTCCTGGATGATTTCCTGACACCGGATGATTTGCTCACCCTGGATGCCGGCAGCAATCGTATCTGGGCGACGACCAGCCTGCGCATCCGCACGCCGGGGCAGCTGATCGTGCCGGGCGGCATCGGCGGCATGGGCTGGGGCGCACCCGCAGCGGCAGCGGTCAAGCTGGTGCACGGCGAACGCAATGTCATCAGCCTGACGGGTGACGGCGGTTTTGCAATGACCATGAATGTGCTGTCGACCTGCGTGCAGGAGAATCTGCCCATCACGGTAGTCGTCGCCAACAATGCCGGTCTGGGCATGGTGCGCGACAACCTGGGCGAGCGCCGCATTGCGGTGGATTTCGCACCGACGGATTTTGCCCGGATCGCACGCGGCATGGGTTGCGTGGGCATCAGCGTGAATACGCGCGAGGCCCTGCGCGAAGCGCTGGAGGCGGCGCGCCACAGCGGGCGGACCACCGTCATCGATGTGACGGTCGACCCCATGTCCAGCCACGTCGGCGTGTCCGACTATTGAACAGGAGCCCGAACCATGAAACCCGTAGCCATTGTCACCGGGGGCGCCCGCAACATCGGCCTGGCCATCGTGCAGCGCCTGATGGCCGACTACCAGGTCGTGATTGCCGACTTGGTGGAGCCGCTTGCCCCTCTCGCCGGCGATGTTCATTTTCTGAACACCAATATCTGCATGCCCTCGCAGGTGGAGGCGCTGATGGAGAAGGCAAACGCGCTGGGGCCGGTTCAGGCCCTGGTCCACTCCGCCGCCATCACCGCGCCGGCCGTACCGGTCGAGGACCTGCCGCTGGAAGAGTGGGAACGCATTGTCAACGTGAACCTGACCGGCAGCTTCGTGGTGTGCAAGGCCGCCATCGCCACCTTGCGCCGCAACCAGGGCGCCATGGTGCTGCTGACCTCGCGCGCCGGCAAGAGCGGCATGGTACTCAACCAGCGCGGGAAAGGGGTCAAGGCCCATTACTGTGCATCCAAGGCGGGCGTGATTTCCCTGACCAAGTCACTGGCCTTTGAACTCGCTCCCGACGTGCGCGTGAACGGCGTGGCACCCGGCCCCATCGAAGGCGAGATGATTCCACGCGAGGCCTGGGAGCGCGTGGCCCGGCATGTGCCGCTTGGCCGCCTGGGCACCACCCGGGAAATTGCCGACGCCGTTCACTTCCTGCTCAGCCCCGCGGCCGGTTTCATTACCGGGCATATTCTGGACGTGAACGGCGGCACGCTGATGGATTGAGGCGGAAACATCAAAACGGCTCTGTTTCAAGCCGCAAAGCGTGGCTCGACAATACCGAGTGGGCCAAGGCCATGGATTGCGAAGAGAGCGCCTGCCAGGGGCTGCCGTTCACTGTCCCCGGGCCTGAGAAACCGGCTACCGCTCGTCACAAACAAAACATCCAGATTCCTGCCCCCAAAAGTACACATTGTCGGATGCTGCACGGGCAGTCTGATGCGCCGCAGCATCTCGCCGGCAGGGCTGTAGCACGCAATGTGCCAGTCATAGATCAGCGCGCACCAATAGTTGCCGAAACGATCAACCGTGGCGCCGTCAACGCGCGCCGGCTGTCCCACTGTGGACACGAACTCGCGCCGCCCGTCGATTGTTCCGGACTCGAGGTCGAAATCATAAGCCCATACAACCTGGCGGCGCGAATCGGAAAGATAGAGGACATCATTGCCAGGGCTGAATGCAATGCCATTTGCGGCAATGATGCCGCTTTCCTTGATGCTGACATTCAGTTCGCCGTCAAGACAATACAAGTGGGCACTCGGCGTTTTCAGATCCAGATTGATAGACCCGCACCAATAGCGCCCCTTTCCGTCAACCTTGCCATCATTCAAACGCCCGGACTCGCTGTCCTTGACGGGATGGATCAATCTGAACGATGGCTGGTCGAAATCAATGAAGGCGAATCCTGACTGTGTGCCGGCAACAATAGTGTTGTCGCCCCTGAACACCAGAGATCCCACGGGTTCCGGCATTTGCCGACGAAATACCGCTTCGCGCTGCACATCATACCGGTATATCGCCGGTTCGAAGATATCCGTCCAATAGAGGCTCTGGTCGCGTTCGTTCCAGATCGGCCCCTCTCCCAGGATATTGCGTCCCTGATGCACGCAGACAATCTCTATGGACATGCGAAACCCCCGTCATCGCGGCGCCCGACGGGCTTATCGGCAATCGACAAAGCAGGAATCCGTGACGTGTGGCAGGCCGGAATCCTTGATCGAGGAACCCACTTCCATATAGATTCCCTTGATGGACTCCCGGATCTCGTCACCCGCTATCTGCACAGGGTCCAAACCATGGTGCCCGAACTGTTCACGCACATCCGGGTCGGTAACCGCATGAAAGGCAGCAGCGCGTATTTTCGAAACAGCTTCCTCTGGCGTACCTTTTGGTGCAACAAGTGTTATCCATGACACCAGCTGCATATCAATGCCGAGCTCCTTCAGCGTTGGTACGTCATTGTAATCAGGCCAGCGCTCCGGACCTGCAGATGCGAGCAGCCTGACGGTACCCGCCCTCAGATGAGGAAGAATGTCTCCGGGATTCTGAATTGCGGCATCAATCTGGCCTGAAAGCAAGGCCGTGATGACCTCGGTTCCAGACTTGTAGTTGACCGGCTCGAACTTTGCTCCCGTCAAACGCGCAAGATTCAATCCGGCAAGTGTATTCGCTGCGGACGGTGTCCCGAAAAAGAGCCCGTCATCCGATTTGGCGGCCTTGACCAGGTCATCAACCGTCTTGTACGGAGAGTTTGCATTGACAACCAGACCATAGCGATAACGCGCGAACGCAGCAATATATTCGAAATCATCAAGGACGAAGGAAAGCTTCATGATGTGGGGCGCAATCGCCTGCGTCAAACTGGTTATCGCACCGACGGTATAACCATCCGGTTTCTGGTTTTTTAAATATGCAGGTGCCAGCGTTCCGCCGGCGCCGGGCTTGTTCAGGGCGACAACCGGAACACCGAGATCAGCCGACATCTTGTGTGCAACGATGCGCGTTGCGACATCAGTGCTCCCGCCCGCACCGAAATTGATGACGACAGACACGTCACGATCAGGAAAGCCCGATTGCGCCGACGCACTCATCGACAACAGGAAAGCCGAGCAAATCACAGACAGAAATCGCAATGTATTCATGACAAGACTCCAGACCAATGGGTGAAACCATCATACAAGCGTTTGCATTACATTGGCAAGCACTGGTTGCAAGAATCGGGTTTCATCATAATTACAAGCAAATATTATTATGAATCAGACTCTTATGCGATATCAAACCATACGATGACATGGATAACCACGCGTTCATTCATTCACAATGAATTTTACATGTGAACCTTTGCAGGCCACCTGCGGGCACATCATGGCGTAGACAATGGAAGAACTAGCGGCTGAACGGCAGGGCGGCGCCGATGACGGCAAAGGTGGCGCCGCACACCTGGTTGAAGCGCCGGCCGCTGCGCTGCAGCCAGTGGCGCACCCTGTGGGCCATGCCGGCGATGACGAGCTCCGTGGCAATCTCGATCAGCACAAACGTGGCGGCCATGACGACAAACTGCGGGAACAGGGGGCGGTCGGGATCGATGAACTGTGCCAGAAAAGCGCCGAAGAACAGGATGGCCTTGGGGTTGGACACCGCCGCCAGCAGGCCGCGCCGGAACAGGATGTGGCCGGCGGGCATCCCGGCCTGGCGCGTCAGATGCAGCTGCACCGGCGGCGCACGCCATACCTGCACACCGAGCCAGATGAGATAGGCGCCGCCCACGGCCTTCATCGCGAACAGTATTTCGCCGGACGTCTGCAGGACTGCGCCGATGCCCGCCACCGACAGCCCGATGATGGCGGTAAAGCCGGTGGCACCGCCCAGCACCATGAACACGGTTCTGCGCATGCCGTAGAGCGCGCCGCTGGTGAGCGCGAGCAAGCCGTTGGGCCCCGGCGTCAGGGACAGGAGTATGGCGGCCGCCAGATAGATCAGCCAGGTATCGAAAGCCATGATGTGCGCAATTCCAGCAAGAAATTTGTCAGTAATTGTAGCCCTTCCGCGGAGATGTACGCAGGGCTGGGGTATAACCCCGATTGTCGCGAACGCAGTGCCGGGGTTACCGTGACGCACTTCACTCCAACAAGCGAACGCGGGCGGTTTTGCCCCGGTTCATCCACTGACATGACCTCTGCGGTCATCCACCAAGGAAGCGGCAATGCCTATCAACAACGCGAAACCCTCCGTGCTCTTGCGCAGTCTGACGGCCTCCGTGCTTTGCGGGCTGATGGCGCTGAGTGCCCCCGCCCTGGCCAACAAGCAGGACAACACCCTGCGCTTCGCCTATGACCAGGCACCCGAGAGCGTCGATCCCTTCTTCAACAATGTGCGCATCGGCGTCATCATCGGTGCCAACGTCTGGGACACGCTCATCTACCGCGATCCCGACACCAATGAATACAGCGGCCTGCTCGCCAAGAGCTGGAAGCAGATCGATGACAAGACCATTGAGTTCGAACTGCGCGAAGGTGTGACATTCCACAATGGCGAGGAATTCGACGCAGACTCGGCCGTATATACACTCAACTTTGTTGCGGATGCCGATAACAAGGTCACCACGCAGCAGAACGTCAACTGGATCGAAAAGGCCGAGAAGCTGGACAAGTACCGCATCCGCCTGACGACCAAGGGCATTTTCCCGGCCGCCATTGAATACCTGGCAGGGCCGGTCGTCATGCACCCCGCCAAGTACTATCAGGAAGTCGGCCCCAAGGGCATGAATGCCAAGCCTGTGGGCAGCGGTCCGTACAAGGTCAGCGACTACCAGCCGGGCAAGTCCATCACGCTGGAGCGCAATACCGGGTACTTTACCGACTCGCCCAAGCATGGCGCGCAGATCGACAAGATCGAGATCCGCTTCATTCCCGATCGCCAGACACAGATAGCCGAAGCCCTGTCGGGCGGCATGGACTTCATCATGCACGTGCCCAAGGACCAGGCCGAGCAGGCTGACCAGGTTCCCCACCTGCAGGTGGTGAGCGGCGAAACCATGCGCATTTCGCTGCTGCAGCTCAATATCCAGGACGGCACGCCGGCGCCCGAGCTCAAGGATATCCGCGTGCGCAAGGCGCTCATCCATGGCATCGACCGCGAATCCATCACGGAAAACATCGTGGGTGCCGGCTCGCGCGTACTCAACACCATGTGCTTCCCCAGCCAGTTCGGCTGCACCGACGAGGGCGCGCCGGTCTACAAGTATGACCCCGAGCTGAGCAAGAAGCTGCTTGCCGAGGCGGGCTTCCCCAACGGTTTCGATATCGAGATCGTTGCCTACCGCGAGCGCAACCAGGTGGAAGCCATGATCGGCAACCTGAAGGCCATCGGCATCAACGCCAAACTGAACTTCCTGCAGTATGCCGCCATGCGCGAGCAGAACCGCGCCAACAAGTCGGCCATCAGCAACCAGACCTGGGGTTCGTTCTCGGTCAACGACGTGTCGGCCTCCACGCCCGTGTTCTACGGCGGACTGCAGGATGACATGACGCACGACGCCGAAGTCATCGCCGCAATGGACCGGGGCAACAACTCGGTCGATCCCGAAGTGCGCAAGGCCTCGTACCGCGAAGCCCTCGCACGTATTGCCGAACAGGCCTACGGTGTTCCGCTGTGGTCGCTGCCCGTGTACTACGTTGCGAATGCCGACCTGGACTTCGCCGCCTATCCCGATGAGCTGGTACGCTTCTGGAGGATGGGCTGGAAGTAAGACCGCCCGAACCTGAAACATGCTTCAATTCATCCTGCGACGCCTCGCCCTGGCCATCCTGGTGGGGCTCACGGTATCTGTCATTGCCTTTCTGCTGCTGCGCCTTTCGGGTGACCCGGCGATTGCCATCGCCGGCGAGGGCGCACGCGAGGCAGACATCGAACTCATCCGCATCACCTATGGCTTCGACCGCCCCCTGCCGATTCAGTATTTCGACTGGCTGGGGCAGATACTGAGGGGTGATTTCGGCGATTCCATTTATTTCAGATCGCCGGCCGGCCCGCTCATCCTCGACAAGCTCAAGACCACGGTCATCCTGGGTATCTCGGCCCTGGCCGTGGCGCTGGCGCTGTCGATTCCCCTGGGCGTGCTGGCCGCCATCTACCGGAACAGCTGGATCGACCGCCTGTGCCTGGCCATTGCGGTGGTCGGGCAGGCGCTGCCCAACTTCTTCTTCGCCCTGCTGCTGATCATGCTGTTTTCGATCAAGCTGCGATGGCTGCCGGTATCGGGCAGCAGCACCTGGCAACATTTCGTGATGCCGGCCATCGCACTGGGCTATTACATCGCACCGCCCTTCATGCGGCTCATACGCGCCGGCATGGTCGAAGTGCTCGAGGCCGACTACATCCGTACGGCACGCGCCAAGGGGCTGCCCTCGGGCAAGGTCATCTTCAAGCATGCCCTGCGCAATGCCATCATTCCCGTGGTCGCACTGACCGCCGTACAGCTCGGCTACCTGCTGGGCGGCTCGGTGGTGGCCGAGACCATCTTCGCGCTCGATGGCCTGGGCTATCTGGCCTATCAAAGCATCACCTTCAAGGATTTCCCCGTCATGCAGCTGATCGTATTGCTGCTCTCCGTCATCTATGTGACGCTCACGCTCGCCTCCGACATCGCCAACGCCTGGCTTGATCCTCGCATCCGGGTGGCCCAGGCATGAGCGCGCACAGCTTCTGGCGCCGCGCACGCAAGAACAAGGCCTTTACGGTGGGTGCCGGTATCCTTATCGTCATCACGCTGCTGGCTCTGTTTGCGCCCTGGATTGCGCCCTACGATCCCTATGCGCAGGATCTGCTCAGGCGCAATGTGCCGCCGTTCTGGTATCCCAAGGGCAGCATGGAGCACCTGCTGGGCACCGATCCGCTGGGACGCGACTATCTTTCCCGCCTGATCTACGGCGCACGCATCTCGCTGCTCATCGGCGCCAGCGTGGCGCTGCTGTCGGGCATCATCGGCACCATCATGGGGATGCTGGCGGGCTATTTCGGCCGGCGCACCGACATGGTGGTGTCTTTCCTCGTGACCACGCGCCTGTCCATGCCCGTCATCCTGGTGGCACTGGCGACCGTGGCGCTGGTGGGCAGCTCGCTCACCGTGGTCATCCTGGTGCTGGGCCTGCTGAAGTGGGATCGCTTTGCCGTCGTCATGCGCAGCGCCACCCAGCAGGTACGCTCGCTCGACTATGTCGCGGCGGCCGACTCCGCCGGCGCCTCCACCTTCCGTATCCTGCGCCAGGAAGTGCTGCCCAATGTGGTGCCCCACCTGATCGTGGTGGCCACCCTGGAAGCCGCCAGCGCCATCCTGCTCGAAGCCGCGCTGTCCTTCCTGGGGCTGGGCGTGCAGCCGCCGCTGCCGTCCTGGGGGCTGATGATCTCGGAAGCCAAGACCTATATGTTCTTCTCGTTCTGGCTGATCGCGCTGCCCGGCAGTGCGCTGGCCCTGCTCATCTTCTCCATCAACCTGGCGGGCGACGGACTGCATGACCTGCTGTCGCCGGAGGGCATGTCATGAGCGCACAGCCTGTACTGGACGTCCGGCACCTGCGCGTGGACATCGAGACGCGAAACGGCACGCTGCACGCGGTGCGCGATGTGTCGCTGCAGGTCCATCAGGGGGAAACCCTGTGCATCGTGGGCGAGTCGGGCTGCGGCAAGTCGATGACGTCGCTGGCCCTCATGAGCCTGCTGCCGCGTGCCGCCACCCGCCACACCGGGCAGTTCCTGTTTCAGGGCGAGGACTTGTCGCGGGCCGGCAAGCGGCGCATCAACACCCTGCGCGGCAACAAGATGGCCATGATCTTCCAGGAGCCCATGACCGCGCTCAACCCGGCCTACACCATCGGCAACCAGCTCACCGAAGTCTATCTGCAGCACCGCGGCGGCAGCATGGACGCTGCGCGCCGGCGCGCCATCAACCTGCTGGAGAAAGTCGGCATCACCTCGGCGGGCGACCGCCTGGGGCAATATCCGCACCAGCTTTCGGGCGGCCTGCGCCAGCGCGTCATGATTGCCATGGCGCTCATGTGCGACCCCGAGCTGCTCATCGCCGACGAGCCCAGCACGGCGCTGGACGTCACCATACAGGCGCAGATACTGCGCCTGCTGGCCGACTTGCAGAAAGAGCTGGGGCTGGCCATGATTCTCATCACCCATGATCTGGGCATCGTTGCACGCATCGCCGATCGCGTTGCCGTCATGTACGCCGGTGAAGTGATCGAAGAAGGCCGCGCCGCCGACGTGTTCGACCGGCCCAACCACCCCTATACACGCGGCCTGATCGACTGTATTCCCGTGCCCGGACGCACCCTGCCCGGCCAGCGCCTGGGCACCATACGCGGCACCGTGCCCTCGCTCATCGGCGAGTTCCAGGGCTGCGCCTTCCGCGACCGCTGTCCGCATGCCCGCCCCGAATGCGCGGGCACCATCCCCATACATGAATCGGCCTCGGGTCACCGCTGGCGCTGCATTCTGGAAGAAGGTGAAGGCCTGGCATCCGAAGGGGCGGATGCGCCTGCACTCGAGGAGAACCCGGCATGAGCACGCCCATACTGCAAGCCAGGGGGCTCACACGCGCGTTTCGCGTGCGCGGCAGCATGTTTCAGGCGCCCAAGACCCTGCACGCCGTCAACGGTGTGGACATCGGCGTCGAACAGGGACAGGTGCTGGGTGTGGTGGGCGAGTCGGGTTGCGGCAAATCCACGCTGGCGCGCATGCTGCTCGGCCTGCTGCCTCCCAGCAGCGGCGAGGTGCTGCTCGACGGCCGGGACATCCACAAGATGGACCGGCGTGAAGTGGCCCGCCGCGTGCAGCCGGTGTTCCAGGATCCCTATTCGTCGCTGAATCCGCGACGCAGCATCGTGGGCAGCGTGGCCTTCCCGCTGGAAGTGCACGGCATCGGCACGGCATCGGAGCGCCGCCGCAAGGCCATTGAAATGCTCGAGCGCACCGGCCTGCCCGCCCGCTATGCCGACAACACGCCCAACCAGCTTTCCGGCGGCCAGCGCCAGCGCGTGGCCATCGCGCGCGCACTGGTGATGAACCCGCAGATCGTCGTCTGTGACGAACCCACTTCGGCCCTGGACGTTTCGGTTCAGGCGCAGATCCTCAACCTGCTGCTGGATCTGCAGCGCGACTTCAACCTGACCTATCTGTTCATCAGCCACAACCTGGCGGTGGTGGAGCATATTGCCACCCAGGTGGCCGTGATGTATCTGGGCCGCGTCGTCGAATACAACGACACCGCCGAGCTCTTCCGCCAGCCGCTGCATCCGTATACGCAGGCGCTGCTGCAGTCCGTGCTCACACCCGAGCCCGGACTGGGCATCCCCGACATCGGTCTGGGCCTGAGCTTTCCCGATCCGCTCAACCCGCCCACCGGCTGCGGCTTCAACCCGCGCTGCGCCTGGCGCATGGCGCAATGCACGCGCGTGCAGCCCGGGCTGCTGCGCCACGGTTCGGGATTGGTGGCCTGCCACCTCTACCCGGAAGCAGAAGTGGCCACCCCGCGCGGCGCGCTCGAGGCAAAGACGGAATCATCGACGGAACAGCAGGCCGAAGCCTGACGCTGCGGCCCGGGGCTCAGGCGACCTTTCTCACGCGTTCGCCATGCCGACGGTGAGCCCGCCGCAGATGTAAAGAATCTGTCCCGTGGTGAAGCCACCCAGCTCGTGCATGAAGCAGGCGACGGCGTGGGCAATCTCCTCGGGCTTGCCCACGCGGTGTACCGGTATGTCGCGCAATATCTTCTCGGTCTGCGGCGACCCTGCCGGGTTCACATGATGGAACAGCGCCGTGCCTATGGGGCCGGGCCCGATCGCATTCACCGTGATGCCCTGATCGGCCAGCTCCAGCGCCCAGGTCTTTGTCATGCCCAGCAGGCCCGCCTTGGCCGCCGAATAGGCTGTGCGCTTCTGCTTGCCCAGCGTGACCCGGCTGCAGATGTTGACGATGCGGCCATAGCCGGCGGCGCGCATGGCCGGCAGCACGGCCTGCGTGATCAGCAGCGGCGCCTCGACATTCACGCGCATCACCGCGCGCATGTCTTCCACCGTCGTATCCTCCAGCATCTCGGGGCGCACAATCGCAGCGTTGTTCACCAGGTGAACAATGTGGTGCTCGGCCGTCAATTGCGCAAGACCGTCCTGCAGGGCCTGCGTGTCCGTCAGATCGATGGGGACGTAGGTCTCCTGCGCGAGCAGATGTTCGGGTGCCTCGCGATCGATGTTCAGAATATGGAATCCGTCCCGGGCCAGGCGCTGCGCCGTAGCCCGGCCAATGCCGTTCGAGGCGCCGGTGATGATGACGGTACGGGGCGCATTGCCGGGGTGCGGCGCTGCGCCGGGCTGCGGTGCGGCGCCGGGGTTCGGCGTGATGCCTGAATCTTGCATGATGTCGACTTCCTGCTGCTTGCGGTATCAGCGTTGATACCTGGATGAAAGGACGCGGATGAAAGAGTCGCGTTCGGGCTTGAAGCTGCGGTCCGGGCGCGCTCCAATGGCAGTATAGCGAGGGCTGTGGTGGCACCGGAAATGATGTTCAGATATTGAACACGCGTGTCGGCACATCCCGCCCCGGCACTGTTCATCTTTTGATCACACATCCGCGATGACATCTGAATCTCCCACAAAGACGCTCGCACGCGGCCTCGAGGTCTTGCAGGCTATCTTCCAGGCGGGCACCCGTGGCCTTCACCTGACCGAAGTTGCCGAACGTACCGGCCTGAATCGCAGCACGGCTTACCGCTACCTGGATACTCTCGAGGCCAGCGGCCTTATCCGCGAAATTAACATCCCGCGCTTCTACGTCTTCGATGACGGCCGTTACCTGCGCCAGCGCCTGGATGATCACTATCAACCCTACCTGCGCGCTGCAGCAAGGCGCATCGCCGTGGCAACCGGCGTGAGCTGCTTCCTGCTCAGACGCAATGGTGACTTCTTCCGCTGCGTCTGTTCAGAACATGGACACGCATACATACAATGCCCCATACCCTGTCCGGGCGATGAATACCCGCTTGCTTCGACTGCCGGGGGTCTGGTGCTTCTGGGCCACCTACCCGAAGACGAAGGCGCGGCCATCGTGGAACGCAACCTGCGCATGCTCCCCCGACACTGGATTATGCAGGCACATCGACATCAACGGTGGCGGCGCATCGCCAGCCGGCGCAAGACCCTGATAATCAAGACATCGCTCACCGCCATATGGCCGACGATCGGCGTGGCGGTGCCACGCGCCTGGGGTGCGCCTGTATTTGCGATGGAAGTGCTTTATTTCAGTGATGACATTCCCGCCGCACAAAAGCAGCGCACTCTGAAGATCATGCGTTTGGAAATCGAGGCCGCGCTGCAGATACCGCCACCCAGGCTGGATGCGTATGTCGCGGGCGATGTTCAGGAAATGAACAGCGCCAGGGACGGCGCCTGGCACCCGTCCGACATCGTTCGACCTGAGCCGGCATATTATTTCTGATAGCGTCCGATCAGGCCGCCATCCACGACCAGCTCCGTGCCGGTAATGTAGGACGCGTCATCCGAGCAGAGGAAGGCGACGGCGCGCGCCACTTCCCAGGGCGAACCCATGCGGCCCAGTGGCACCTGGGCATCGCGCCGGCGGCGGATTTCCTGTGCGTCGCCGGTGCCCGAAAACGCCTTGCCCACGTTTGTCTGCACCCGCGGGGTGTCGATCAGACCCGGAACCACGGTATTTGCACGCAAGCCCTGTGCGGCATATTCCTGGGCCATCATGCGCGTGAAGTGAATGACGGCCGCCTTGGTCACGTTGTAGGCCAGATGGGGGTAGCCGAGATAGCGCAGACCCGCAACCGATGACAGCGTCACGATGGCGCCATTGCCGGCGCGCAGCAGTTCGGGTACCAGCAAGTGTGCACCAATGAGCAGACTTTCGATGTTCACTTCCTGAACACGCCGGAAGTCTGCGACCGTGGTTTCCGCGACACCCCCGCGTTTGCCGATACCGGCATTGGCCACCCAGGCGTGCAAGCTGCCAAAATGTGTGACCGCTGCCGACACAGCCCGGGTCATGTCGGCTTCGCTGGCCACATCGGCCTGCAGTGCCAGGGCACGCCCGCCGGCGGCCTCGACCTCGTGACAGGTGTCTTCGGCGGCGTCCTTGCGCATATCGACCGCCACGATGGCGGCGCCGCGCTGTGCCAGCGTGACGCAAGTCGCCTTGCCGATGCTCCAGCCGGGCCCGACGCTGCCGGCGCCGGCCACGAACACGGTTTTCCCGTCAAGACTCATGCGCTCAATCCGGCTGCGTAGGGGTATTCACGAAGGGAATGGCCTCATCGATGGTCTCCCAGATGAAGCGGCCCGAAGGGCTGCGCTGCTCCTCGGCAATGTGCGCCACCAGGCCTGCGGCACGCGAGATGACGGCAAGCCCGCGCATCAGGGGCACGGGGATGCCGATGCCGCCCAGCAGTGCCGCCACTGCACCTGTGGCATTGATGGTGATATGGCGCCCGTAAGTCTTGTCGACCACCTCGCCCAGCGCCAGAATGGTATCCACGAAGCGCATGTCCAGACCCGGCTCCTGGCGCGCCACCTCGAACAGCTTGATGGAACGCGGGTCATCCGGCTTGTGCAGGTGATGGCCAAAACCCGGCAGATGGGCACGGCGGGCACGATGATCATCCACGATGACCTGCATGCGCTGCTGCGGATCGTCGCTGGCCAGAATGTCTTCCAGCAGGTGTGCGCAGTTTTCCATGGTGCCCACGAACTGGCTGCCGACGGACAGCAGGCCCGCAGCGACGGCGCCCTGCAGATTCTCGGGCGCACTCATATAGGTGAGCCGGGTGGAGATGGCGGAAGGCGTGAGCCCGTGCTCCATCAGCGTTACGAGCACAGCGTCGATGATGCGCAGGTCGACCGGACGCGGGCGCCGGCCCATGATCTGGGTGAACATCACTTCGGTGAAGCTGCTGTGTCCGATGAGCTCGTTGACGAGGTCACGGTCGCGGTATTGCATGCCGGTAAGGCTGTGGGCGCACAATTCGGTAACAGGGGTCTTGGCCATCGTGGCTCCTTGAGGATTCAGTGAGTTTCGTAGTCGCGTCTGAGGTCGGCCTTCAGCACTTTGCCCACGGGCGAACGCGGCAGCGACTCACAGAACCAGATGTTCTTGGGCGTGAGGACCGGTCCCACGCGTTCGCGCACAAAGGCCTTGAGTGCGTCGGCCTCAACCTGATTGCCGGGCCGCAGTTCGATGACGGCGTTGACGGTTTCGCCCCACTTGTCATCGGGCAGACCAAACACCGCCGCCTCATGCACTGCGGCATGTTCCGACAGGACGCCCTCCACATCGACCGGATAGACATTGAATCCACCGGAAATGATGACGTCGCGCAAACGCTCCTTGAGAAAGAGAAAGCCGCGCTCATCCAGCATGCCCACGTCACCGGTATGCAGCCAGCCGTCGCGCACGGTGCGTGCGCTCAGCTCGGGTTGCTGCCAGTAGCCGGTCATCACCAGATCGCCACGCACCAGCACCTCGCCCTTTTCGCCGGGCCCGAGACGGCTGCCGTCCGGTGCCACGATAGCGACTTCCGAGAACCAGGTGGCACGCCCGACGCTGTTGCGCAGGCCGGTGTCTGCCAGCAGATCAGGCGTGAGCCAGGTGACGATCTGTGGCGCCTCGGTCTGTCCGAAAGTAGTGGCGAGCACCGGTCCGAAGAACCCCTGGGCGGCAACGATCTTGGATTCGGGCATGGGCGCGCCACCGTAGATCAGCAGGCGCAGATCCGGGAAGGCGGCCGGCGTGGCGCCCGGCAATTCCATCAATTTGTAGATCAGGGTGGGCGGCATGAAGGTCATGCTGCCGCCCTGTTCACTAAATGCACGCAGCAGGGCATCAGGATTGCGTCCATCGACCAGAATGATGGCCCCGCCCTGGGCCAGGGTGGGCAGCACATAGGTACCGGTACCATGGCTGAGCGGTGCCGCAGCGACGAAACGATCCTGCGCCGTGATCTGCCAGCCGGCAATCTGGTTGATGATGGTGGCCACCCAGGCCCGCATGGGCTGCATGACGCCCTTGGGCAGACCGGTGGTGCCGCCGGTGAACTTGATGGCCTGCGTTGCGTCGCGCCCCCGCTCGTGCACCCGTGGCTTCCGGCCGGCGTGGCGCTCGAACACGGGCGCCAGCGTATCCAGCGACAGCACCGTCGCATTGCACTCGCCCACCAGCTCGGCGCCCTTGGCGTCCACCATGACGATGGAAGCCGATACCGTATCCAGTATGCGGGCAAGCTCGCGGGCGGTACTGCGCGCATTGAGCGGCACCCAGACCTTGCCCGCCGCCATGATGGCCAGCATTGCAACCACGTATTCGACGCGATTGCCGGCACACAGCGCGACCCGTGAACCCGGTTCCGGGTCGCAGGCCTGGAGATGGCAGGCCAGTGCGTCGACGGCCTGCGCCAGTTCGGCGTAACTCATATCGCCTTGCGGCCCCAGCAGTGCGGGGCGCCCGGGCCAGGCGCGCGCCGCACGCTCAAAGAAATCAATGGGTGTCACGGAAATGCTGCCTTTGTTGCGTTATTCGACGGAGATCTTTGCCTGTTCGACCACTTCACCCCATTGTTGCACTTCTGCTGCGGCGTGAGCATGGAACGAGGCGGGTGAATTGGGCGCCGGCGGTGTGCGGAACCCGCTTTTTGCATAGGCCTCGACCACTTCCGGCTGCTTCAGGGCACGGTTCAATGCATCGTTCAGAATCTGGACAACGTCGTCAGGTGTGCTCTTGGGCACGGTCAGGCCAAACCAGGATTGCACCACGAAATCCTTGAGTCCGGACTCGGTGAATGTGGGTGTGTCAGGCAGATTGTCGACACGCTCGGCCGTGGTGGTCGCGATGGCACGCAAGGTCCCTGCCTTGATGTGCGTCACCGAGGACGGGACATTGTCGAACATGGAATCCACCTGTCCCGCGACCAGGTCAACGACGGCCGGCCCACTGCCACGATAAGGGATATGCAGGATATCCGTGCCTGTCCGAATCTTGAACAGCTCGCAGGACATATGGATGGACGAGCCCGTACCGGAAGATGCGCATGTCACTTCGCCCGGGTGGGCCTTCGCATAGTCAATGTAGTCCTGGACAGTCTGCCAGGGGCGCTGCGGATTGACCACCAGCACATTGGCGATGCTGGCCATCATGCCCACAAACTTGAAATCCTCGAGGAAATCATGGCGCAGATCCTTGTAGAGCGCCCGATTGATGGTGTTGGCGATGGTGCCGACATAGATCGTATAGCCGTCACCCTTGGCGCGCGTCACATAATCGGCACCGATATTGCTGTTGGCACCGGCGCGGTTCTCGACAACCGCGGGCTGGCCAAGCTCATCGGACATGGCCTTGGAAACCAGGCGCGCCAGTATATCGGTGGCACCGCCGGCAGCATAGCCGACCACGACGGTGAGCGGGCGCTCGGGAAAGTCAGCGGCCTGGGCCGGCGCTGCCGTCAGGGCAAGACCCGCCAGCAGGCTGGCCGCGACAAGATGGGTAAAACGCTGGGACATGGAGACGTCTCCTGAAAATCTGTTCAATTATTGGACAACTGTCGACTGCCCTCTCAATATACAAATGCTTTCTTCGAAGCGTTATACTTTTTGTCCATTATTTGGACAATATTTCTGCATATGAACCAAACCTTCGACCGCGGCCTGCAAATCCTCGAGACCATCCGCGCGGCCGGCAAGGGCGGGCTCAGTATGGCGGCCATCGCCCACCACACCGGCATACAGCGCAGCACCGTCTACCGCTATGTGGATGTACTGCGGGCGCGCGGCTATGTTCAATCCCTGAACAAGCCTTCGATGGTGGCAGCGGCGCCGTCTGTTCAGAAAATGAACAGCGATTCCCGGGCCATACACCACATGGCCCACGCACTGCGACGCATCAGCGACGCGACGGGTGACTCCTCGTTCCTGGTGCGAGCGGACAATGGCGATTCCCTGTGCCTGCATCGCGAGCTGGGCAGCTATCCGGTGCAGGTGCTGGCAGTCACCATCGGCTACCGCCAGCCGTTGGGTGTGGGCGCGGCCGGCCTGGCGCTGCTGGCCAACCAGACGGATGACACGATTACCGCCATTCTTGCGGATAACGCCGATCGCCTGCCCCGCTTTGGCGGCATGACACGGGCGCGCATGGAGCAGCTCATCCTCACCACCCGCGAACGCGGATGGTCGGCGGTGGGCAATGCCGCCGTCCCGGGCGTGCTCGGTGTGGGCCTGCCGGTCGCCTGCGAGAACGGACCGGCGCAATATGCTGTCAGCGTGTCCAGCATCATGACGCGCATGCCCTTGTCCCGCCAGCGTTTCATCATCGACGTAATGCGACGCGAACTCGCTCCTGCAAAACCATTTGCGAGCCCCGACGATTCCCGGTAGCCTGTCCCAATCCCGTTCATCTCTCATCGCAAGGAAGCTGCAGTGTCACGTTCAGAGGCCCTGGCCGCCATCGGCCGTCATTTCGATTCGGGCGAGTTTCGCGCCACACTGGCGCGTCGCATCGCGCACCCCACGGAAAGCCAGAATCCCGAACGGGCGGCGGCGCTGCTCACCTATCTCGAAGACGAGCTCGTGCCGTCGTTCGAGGCCATCGGCTTTCGTTGCGAGATACTCGGGCACAAGGCGGCGAGTTCACCCTTCCTGCTGGCCGAGCGCATCGAGGACCCGGCGCTGCCCACGGTGCTGGGCTATGGCCACGGTGATGTCATCCGCGGGCTGGAAGACGAGTGGTATGAGGGCCTGGACCCGTGGACGCTGATAGAACGCAACGGCCTGTGGTACGGGCGCGGCATTGCCGACAACAAGGGCCAGCACAGTATCAACATGGCGGCCATGAAGGCGGTTATCGATGCGCGCGGACGGCTGGGCTTCAATGCGAAGTTCCTGATCGAGATGGGCGAGGAAATCGGCTCCGCAGGCCTGCGCGAGCTGTGCGAGGATATGGCTGAACGCCTGCGCGCCGACCTGTTCATCGCCTCGGACGGCCCGCGCCTGCGCGCCGACAGGCCCACGCTCTTTCTGGGTGCACGCGGCGCGCTGTCCTTCGACCTGAGCATCAACGCGCGCGAAGGCGGGCATCACTCGGGCAACTGGGGCGGGCTGATTTCCAACCCCGGCATCCAGCTGGCACATGCCATCGCCAGCCTGGTCTCATCCACGGGGCAGATCCGCGTGCCGGATCTGGTGCCGGAATCACTGCCGGAGTCCGTGCGTCGTGCGCTGGCGGACTGCGAGGTGGAAGCAGGCCCCGACGGCCCGGTGGTGGAGCCCGAATGGGGCGAACCCGGCCTGACGCCGGCCGAGCGTGTCTTTGGCTGGTGCTCGCTGGAAGTGCTGGCGTACAAGACGGGCAATCCGGAAACGCCGGTGAATGCCATTCCCGGCAATGCCTGGGCGCGCTGCCAGCTGCGCTTCGTCGTGGGTGTGGATCCGGATGCCATACTGCCGGCGCTGCGCCGTCATCTGGATCGCCAGGGTTTTCCCATGGTCGAGATCACGCCCTCGCGCGAGCGCATGTTCATTGCCACGCGCATCGACCCCGATGATGCCTGGGTGCAGTGGGCCTTCCAGTCGGTGGCGGCAACCAGCGGCAAGAAGCCGGCGCTGCTGCCCAACCTGGGGGGCTCCCTGCCCAATGACGTCTTTGCCGATATCCTGGGCTTGCGCACGATCTGGGTGCCGCACTCGTATCCGGGCTGCTCGCAGCATGCCCCCAACGAGCACCTGCCGCCCGAGCTTATGGCCGAGGCGCTGCAGATCATGACGGGACTGTACTGGGATCTGGGCGAGCCCGGCACACCCCATCAGGGGGCCCATAGATTGGGCACCATGTCGTTGGAATAGCCGGATACGAATTGTTTGCGCTCCGTGGTTTCGAGATCAAACACACTGCGGCTGATACGACCGATGTTGCCACCATACAGGTGGATGCTGATGGAGACCTGGTCATCGTAGGCATTGCTGACCCGGTGGATATCGCCAATACGCGGCGATACGCAGGCCACCTGGCCGGGCTTCAATGTCTGCGCCTCACCGGCCTTCTCGAGCCTGCCGTCGACAAGCCGGTAGGGTTGCTCGACCTCAGCCCCGCGCAACATGCCGATGACCCCCCACACGGTATGGTCGTGCACCGGCGTTTCCTGCCCGGGACCCCATACAAAACTCACCAGGGAAAACCGGTCGCGGGGATCGCCGTACAACAGGTACTGACGATAGTATTGGGGATGCGGACGGCTGAACTCGGCCGACAGCCAATCATCGTTGGCCACCAGATCGGCAATGCATTGCCGGGCCTCTTCCAGAATGCCGCTTTCGTCCAGATCCCGGCGTTCGACCAGGCGGCTCAGGGCTGCAACAGCGTGCAGGAGTTTTGCGTTGGGTTTTGCGTTGGGCATCGATACCTCCCCTGTGATCCGTGTCATTTCGCGGCAGGCGCCGGCGTTTCCAGGTATCGCCTGATGCGTGCCTTCAGCCCCGGACGCGCGGCGGATTTCACCAGCGCGGCCATATCCCTGTCCGCATCATCGCCGTCCAGGACACGGTACAGACTCGCGCGTGTCTGCGGGCACAGCAGGCCTGCACTGTCAACGGCCTTGCGCAACAGCCCGGGCCATTGTGCCTGCGGTGCCGCAGATTGCACAAAACCGATGTCCACGGCTTCCTGCGCATCAAACGTTCTTGCGCTGCCAAGGATGGACAATGCCGCCGCCTCGCCAACCAGGCGCCGAAACCGCCCCGTTCCCAGCACCAGGCCGAACTTCAGCCCGGGCATGCGAAAACTGCTGTCCAGAGTGCAGTAACGCAGCTTGCACGCCGCGAACAAATCCACACCGGCGCCGAAGTTTCGGCCATGGGCGAAGGCAAGCGTGAGACTGGGCGAAGTGGCAATACTTTGCAGCAGGGTTTCGATGCGCACCAGGCGCAACAGCAGATCGCCCTCACTTGCGGATTCATACGCCGTGAAGTCGAAACCGGCGCTGAAGTTCTTGCCTGCTCCCTGAAAGACCAGCAAGGGAATTTGCTGCGCATGGGCATCATCCACTGCGCTTATCAGGTCCTCTATCAGCGCTGATGACAGCGCATTGCGCTTTTCCGGCCGGTTCAGCGTGAACGTCCAGCAGCGCTCCCCACGCTCGATGATGAGTGCTCCGGACATTGCCTACTCCGTCACGCCTGCGCTCAGGAGTTCATCGAACACCTCTTTGTTATGCTCGCCGAGTGCGGGCGGGCGGCGCATGACGCCGGCTGTACGGTCATCAAAACGTATTGGCGAGACGAAAGTGCGGGTATGCGAACCGTTGGGAAGCGCGAGATCCTGCACCCATTCCATATGCGCGACCTGAGGGTCGGCCAGCACGTCCGAATAATTGTTGATGGGGGCGCAGGGCACGCCGGCTGCGCGAAAACGTGCCAGCCACTCGCCGGCATCGTCTTCCACGAAGACCGCTTCCAGAATCTCGCGCAGCGCGTCCTGATTCTCGGCGCGATCGGTTGTATTGAGGAAGCGGGGGTCTTCGACCAGCGCTTCATGGCCGATCACCTTGCATACCGATTGCCACAGAGAATTGTTGCCGGCCGCCATGCCAAAGTAACCGTCCCTGCAGCGAAACACCTGGTAGGGTGCATTGCGCGGATGGGCCGAGCCCAGCTTCACCGGATCGACGCCGGTTCCAAAATACTGCGATGTCTGCAAGGCGGCAATCCCCAGGGTGGCGCCCAGCATGGAGACGTCGACATGCGTGCCCTTGCCAGTGGACTCGGCTGCGCGCAAGGCCGAGGTCACGGCAAATGCCGCGTACAGCCCGGCCGTGAAATCACACACGGGCACACCGCATTTGACGGGCGCACCCCCGGTCTCGCCCGTCACGCTCATCAGGCCGCTCATGGCCTGAAGCGTCAGATCGAACCCGCCTTCCTGGCTGCGGGGCCCGCTTTGGCCATAGGCCGATATGGAGCAATACACCAGCCGCGGATTCAGCGCCTGCATGGCGGCATAGCCCAGGCCCAGGCGGTCCATGACGCCGGGGCGATTGTTCTCGATGAGGACATCGGCCCGGGAGACCAGTGCGATCGCCCGCCGGCGGTCAGCGGCGTCTTTCAGGTTCAGGGTGACAGAGCGCTTGTTGCGGTTCAGCGAGGCGAAGTTTTCACTATAGCCATCGGTAATGGGCGACCAGCTGCGCAGGGTATCGCCCGTGCCGGGCTGCTCCACCTTGACGACATCTGCGCCCATATCCGCCAGCAGCAGGCCGCAGAACGGGCCTGCTGCGACGTTGCAGATCTCGATGACGCGAACGCCCTGCAGCGTGGATTCCTGATTCATTCCACCCTACAGCAGATTGCGCAGCACGTACTGCATGATGCCGCCGTGGCGGTAGTAGGCCGCCTCGGACGGGGTATCGATACGTACGATGGCGTCAAAGGCAATGTCATCCGCCTGTACGCGCACGGTTTCCGGAATGCCGCCATCATTCAGCGCGGTGATGCCGGTGATGGTGAAACTCTCCTCTCCGGTAAGGCCCAGCGAGGCGGCCGTTTCCCCTTCGGGGAACTGCAGCGGCAGTACGCCCATGCCCAGCAGGTTGGACCGGTGGATGCGCTCGAAGGATTCGGCGATCACGGCGCGTACGCCCAGCAGGACCGTGCCCTTGGCGGCCCAGTCACGCGAGGAGCCCGAGCCGTATTCCTTACCCGCCAGGATGACCAGCGGCGTGCCGGCAACCAGGTAGCTGCACGAGGCATCGTAGATGGTGGTGACGGGCGAGTCGGCCTGGGTGAAATCGCGCGTGTAGCCGCCTTCGGTGCCGGGTGCAATCTGGTTGCGCAGGCGCACGTTGGCGAAGGTGCCGCGGATCATGACCTCGTGATTGCCGCGACGCGAACCGTAGGAGTTGAAATCCTTCTGCTGCACGCCATGGCTCATGAGATATTCAGCGGCGGGCGAATCCGGCGCAATGGAGCCGGCCGGGCTGATGTGGTCGGTCGTGACCGAATCGCCCAGCAGCGCGAGCACGCGCGCACCGGAAATATCGGTGACCGGCTCGGGGTCGCGCCCCATGCCCAGGAAGTACGGCGGCTGGCGCACGTAGGTCGAGGACTCGTCCCACTCGAAGATATCGCCTTCGGGTGTGGGCAGGTTGCGCCAGCGCTCGTCGCCCTTGAAGACATCGGCATAGCCCTTGGTGAACATGTCGGCCTCGATGCAGGACTCGACCACGGCCTGCACTTCGGCGGCCGTGGGCCAGATATCACGCAGGTAGACCGGCTGGCCGTCGCTGCCCGTGCCGAGCGGATCCTTGTAGAGATCCGTATCCATGGTGCCGGCCAGCGCATAGGCGACGACCAGGGGCGGCGACATGAGGTAGTTCATCTTCACTTCGGAGTGGATGCGCCCCTCGAAGTTGCGGTTGCCCGACAGCACCGAGACTACGGACAGGTCGTGATGACGCACGACTTCACTGACTTCGGGGATAAGCGGCCCGGAGTTGCCGATGCAGGTGGTGCAACCATAGCCGACCAGGTTGAAACCCAGGGCATCCAGATAGCGCGTCAGGTCGGCGCGCTCGAAGTAATCGGTGACCACGCGCGATCCGGGCGCCAGGCTGGTCTTGACCCAGGGCTTGCGCTTCAGGCCTTTCTCGACCGCCTTCTTGGCCAGCAGCGCGGCGGCCATCATGACCGAAGGGTTGGAAGTATTGGTGCACGATGTGATGGCGGCAATGGCCACGGAACCATGGTTGATGCCGCCTTCGCTGCCGTCGGCAAACTTCACCACAATGGGCGCGCCGCAGCGGGTGCAGACTTCGGGGGCATCGGCCACGTGATCGGTGGGCAGGGCCGAGCGCACGGGGGAATCTGTATAGGCAGGCGTATCGGAGGCGGGGAAGCTCTCATCCACCGCCTTGTCGTAGCCCTTCTTGTTGTTGCCCAGATCCACGTAGGACGCCAGCGCGCCGTGGAAGGCCGTCTGCGCGTCGGTGAGGGCGATGCGGTCCTGCGGACGCTTGGGCCCGGCAATGGACGGCACGACGGTGGACAGATCCAGCTCCAGCCGCTCGGAATACTCGGGCTCGTGCGCAGGATCGTGCCACAGGCCCTGCTCGCGCGCATAGGCTTCAACGAGCGCAATCTGCGTGTCGCTGCGCCCGGTAAGCGCCATGTAATCCAGCGTGACCTGGTCGATGGGGAAAATGGAAATGGTGGAGCCGTACTCGGGGCTCATGTTGCCGATGGTGGCACGGTTGGCCAGCGGCACGGCGCTGACGCCGGGGCCGTAGAACTCGACAAACTTGCCCACCACGCGATGCTCGCGCAGACGCTCGGTGATGGTCAGCACCAGGTCGGTGGCCGTGGTGCCCTCGGGCAGGCTGCCCGTAAGCTTGAAACCGACCACACGTGGAATAAGCATGGAAATGGGCTGGCCCAGCATGGCGGCCTCGGCTTCGATGCCGCCCACACCCCAGGCAACCACGCCCAGGCCGTTGACCATGGGCGTATGCGAATCCGTACCGACACAGGAGTCGGGGTAGGCCAGTACTTCGCCGTTGACTTCACGCGTGAAGACGACACGGGACAGGTGCTCGAGGTTGACCTGGTGCACGATACCCGTACCCGGCGGCACCACCTTGAAATCGTCGAAAGCGCTCTGGCCCCAGCGCAGGAACTGGTAGCGCTCGATATTGCGCTGGTATTCGATCTCGACGTTGCGCATGAAGGACGCATTGCTGCCGAAGGAATCGACGATGACGGAGTGGTCGATGACGAGCTCGACGGGGGCAAGCGGATTGATCTTGCGTGCGTCGCCCCCCAGCGCCTGCATGGCTTCGCGCATGGCGGCCAGATCGACCACGGCGGGCACGCCGGTGAAGTCCTGCAGGATGACGCGCGCCGGTGTGAAAGCGATTTCACGGCTGGGCTGGGCCGAAGAGTCCCAGGTGGCCAGGGCACGGATATCATCCGCAGTGATATGTACGCCGTCTTCGGTGCGCAGCAGGTTTTCAAGCAGAATCTTCAGACCGTAGGGCAGGCGGCTCACATCCATGCCGGCCTGCGCCAGTGCCGACAGGCGATGGATCTGATAGGACTTGGAGCCGACGCTCAAGGTGCCGCGCGCTCCAAAGCTGTTTTTCTGGGCCATGAGGATTCTCCTGGTAACGAGGTCTATGGGCAATACATTTGATCCCGATAGGATACCAGCAAACCCCGGCCGAAATTACGCCACACGCTTTGTGGTCTCTGTGCCGGACGCCGGAATGCGTTGCTATACTGCGCCGCACTGAAGATGCCTGTCATATACATCAATCACCCCGGCATCAATCACTCCGCCCGACCCGGGCCCTTATCTGTTGACGAGGACACCATGCAAGCTGAAACCATGAAGCGCTCAGTCGCGAAAACCGAAACCTTCCGCCTTGTCGGCCTGCGCGGCCAGGATTGTGTCGAGGCCCTGAACAAGGCGCTGGCATCCGTTCCCGGCGTGGCCCAGGTTTCGGTATCGCTGTCGGATGAAAAAGCAACCGTCACCTACGATACGGCGCACGCCTCGTTTTCAAATCTGGAAGATGCCGTTTTTGGTGCCGGCTACGAAGCCATGCACCCCACCCATGGTGAAGATGGCAACTGCTGCGGCGGTTGCGGGGGCTGAGCCCCCGGGATCAGGACTCCAGAACCTCTCGAAAAAAGGAGTTGACCAACGCGGGCAACGGGCCGTGCGCGCCGATGTGGGCTACGCCGGGAACCCGACTCATGCGGACCGGAATGCCGTGGCCACGCAAATTGCGCTCCAGACTGGCCAGACGCTCTATGCGTGTGGCACCGGCATCGTTCGCCCCCGGCATCCACAGCGAACTATCCGGATCCACATGAATTTCGGTGGTATCCGTATCCTGCGCACCCACGAGCAACAAAAAGCGCAACCGGCGCAAGGCAGCAAGATCAATCCCACGGCCGAAGCGCTGGCGCACATCTGCAGTACCTCGCCACCAGGGATAATCGTCGCTGATCAGCGTGATCTTGCCGGGCGCACCCACGGCAACGGCAGACAGGAATTCAGGATGCAGGAATGCAAAACGATGCGCAAACTGCCCGCCACCTGAAAAACCGTATAGCAGCTTGCGGGCGAATCGCACCCGATAACGTTGGCTCACTTCGCCGACCATGGCAATCAGGATTTGATCGAAGCGGATATCACCATAAGCAATCGTCTTGAAACTGTCGATATTGCCCGCCTCTGGAATACCAATGGGAAACAGGGGAGCCAGCACAAAACAGCCCCGCTCTTCCGCGAGATCGACAAACAGATTCCGATAGCTTTCCACCTGACGCGCAGAGCCGTGCATGGAAATGATCAAATCTGTGTGGTACACAGCACTAGCGCCGGACTCATAACGGCTCGGGACGTACAAGGCATAACCAAAGCGCTGATCCCGCCCGCAGGCGATGACACCGCTCTGGCCCAGTTCATAGCGGGACAGACTCACACCGATCCTCCCCGTGCATCAGCCTCGTTTTCATCCATGCGCAATCGTGCCAGACCGGTGATCAAGGCCTCCTGAGCATCGTTCAAAGCATGCGCCACACGGTTACAGGCGCGGCGCAGCGATATCGCCAACATTCGCCGGGCATCGGGTCCCAGCGTGGCCACGGTCAGTGCACCCGCCAGACCAGGGAGGCTGCGATTACGCCGCGTACGATCAAAATCATAGGCGCTGTCCCGGTGATACAGCACCGGATTGAGGCGACGCGTGACCAACAGCGCAACACTATCAGCTATTCCGTCATTGCCCTGAAAGCCAGGCGCATGCACGACCGCATCCCATTGGCTTGCCAATGTATCGAAATCCTCGATCGCCCGGCCAAGCCGGGCCAAGTCTTCATTTTCAGGCCAGGCTTCGCGATATTCTCGCAGGCTTGCCGCAAAATCGTCGGCAACCGCCTGCAAGCGCCAGGGCAGAACCGGACGCGTGATGAGGCCTTCTATCAAGGCTTCGTGTATGCGCGCATCCTGCAGCAATTCGTCCGGGCCGACGCAATCAACGTCGTCATACGCTGATTGCCACCACCAGGCGAGGCCATGGTTGGGCAAATGATCGGGGTTGTCCCTGGGCAGAAAACTGCTGACTTGCAGAGCGCTCAGGCCAATACCGGCAAAGCTTTGATCCGAATTACGGGCCAGCCGGTCAGCGGGCAGGTATTTGTCTTCACGACGTAGTGCGCGGGCGGCGAAAGCCGCGTCTTCCTCGCTTTTCTGCGGTACCAGACGATCCAGCACGGCATGGCTGAACTGCGCCAGTTCACCCGTATGATTGCGCATGACCTTGAGACTTGCACCCCGCGTGCCGACAATATCGACGTTCAAATAAGCGATAGCATGCCGATGCAATTCCAGCCAATGGCGGTCCGCGTAGGCGGACGACCCCGCATAGGCGCCCTGCTCATGGCCGGGCCACCAGGCCAGTTGAAGGCCGTAACACAGCTGATCGCGACGCGCGTGAAAAAGGCGCGCCATCTCCAGCAAAAGGGCAGCGCCGGCGACATTATCAGTTGACCCCTTGTCCCAAGTGCAATAATGCGCGCCCGCCAACAGAAATCCCGGCCGTCTGCCGCCAATGCGGGCCACCGGCAAGCGCATGCTGCGCCAGGCAGTCTCGACCTGGGAAAGCACAGTGACACGGCTGCCATCACCCAATGCGGCAAGCTGCCGACCATCGGCCTGATTAATAGACAACAAGGGGATGGGCAAGAGGCGGTTCAAATCCTCCGGGATGGCCGGCGACCCCCATAACGCCGTGGCCTGCGTCTTGTGCCTTTGCTTGCCGCAGGAGACGAATAACCCCGCCAACGCGCCTGCGGCCGCCATCTGCATGCCCAAGTCATAATTGGGAGTACCGTCGACGAGCACAATCGCACCGTCCAGATCCTGCGCGGCCAGATCTGATTTTTGAGCATCGCTCAAGCTGACGAGACGTCCGCAGACACCCGCGTCCGGAGTGCCGGCAGAAAACCCTGCCGGTTCAGCCGGCAGAGACAGCGTCTCACCCGCGAGCATGGTGTCAACACGACCGCGCAAACCGTGGCTGATATAGCCTTCATATGTCTGAACTTCGAAATCCAGGCCGTAACGCGACAGTTTGTCCGTGATGTAATCGCAGGCCAGCGCTTCCTGTGGGCTGCCGGACAACTTCTGGCCCAAATCAGACAAGCGTTGAACAGACTGCATCAATTCGTCACGCGAAATGAGCGACTCCATGCCTTCCCCTCACTTCACCGACAAGCCGGCGGCACTGACCATGCGCCCGGCTTCAACATAAGCCTCAGCGGCATACTCGGCATAGGCTTTCGGATCGCGATACCAGGCGGGTTGCACAATGGCATCCAGTATCTTGCCCACTTCGGGGTCTTGCATTGCCTGATGAAATACATCATGCAATTCCCCGACCAACGCATCATCCATGCCCTTGGGACCCACCAGGCCCATAGGTCCCTCCAGCACCAGGGAATAGCCCTGCTCCAGGGCAGTGGGTACATTCGGCCAGGGCTTGAGACGCTCCGTACCCAGGGATGCCAGTAATCGCAGGCGCCCGCTGTTGATATGGGGCACATTGGCGCCCACCGAATCCATCAAGGCATCGACATGGCCGCCCAAGAGGGCCGATGTGATTTCGACCCCGCTGTTGTACGGAATATGCTGATACTCCACGCCATACTTGCGCTGAAAGCTGGCCATGGTGATGGGGGCCAAGGTCACGGGCGAACCAGCAGCGTACTGTATGCTGCCCGGCTTCTCTCTTCCTGCGCGGATAAACGCTTCGAAGTCGACGAGTGGCGAATCATCGCGCACGCACAGGCAGAATGCGAGATTGGTCAGGCCGATGATGTAGGTGAAATCCCGAGTCGGATCAAAACGCACGCTGTCTTGCAGCCAAGGTGCGCGAAAAGCCCCACCCGGCATGAAAAGCAAGGTGTGTCCGTCCGGTTTCATACGTGTAATGTGGTCGGTGGCAAGGGCGCCGCCCGCGCCCGGCTTGTTCTCAACAACGATGGTTCTTCCCAATATACCTTCGGCCACCTTGCCAATCACACGCAAATACTGATCGACAGTGCCGCCTGCGGCAAATGGGCAAATAAGAACGATGGGCCTGTCGGACAACGCACTGGCCCACGCATGACCGCCATAGCTCAAGCCGGTAGCCGCCATCAACTTGAGCAGTTGCCTGCGCCTCATGCGCACGGATTGTTTCATATTCATGACTAACCTCTTATCAGAGAGCACTGGAAGTCCTGTCTGGCCAAGCCTCTCGGCAAGCCCAGGACACAATTGTCAGAAAACAGTGTGTCATGATGGTCACAAAAAAACTATTTAATTTTAATTCACCAATAATAAAGAAAATGTTTAGAATGGATGAGATGAGTACTATTCGTTTTCTCAAGACCTTTGTCGCTGTCGCGCAGACTGGCTCCTTTACCGCTGCTGCGGACCTGGTCGCCTTGACTGTGCCCGCCGTAAGCCAGCAAATGCGCGGCCTTGAGACGGAGCTCGGGCACACATTGTTTGAAAGAGAGGGCCGCCAGCTGCGTCTGAGCAGTCAGGGGCACCGCTTGCTACCCCGCATCCAGACGCTCATCGCCCAGTATGAGGCGCTGAAATATGATGGCGACGGCCTGCCGCTACAGGGCCAGGTGAGCTTGGGCGTCGTCAGCTCCGCCCTGCCTGTCGCCTCGAATGCCCTGCTCTCGCTCGAAGCAGAGCATCCACGCCTGCAAATCCGGCTTGATGGCCTGCGCACCCACGACATTACCCAAGGGGTGACCGAAGGACGATTCGCCTTGGGCGTCGTCGTGGGCACCCCGGAAACGCAACGAAATCCCGCCCTGAACTGGACGCCCCTGTATCGCGAACCCTTGCGACTCATTGCCAGCGCACGTTACGCCGACGCTCATATGACACCTGCCGAGCTGATACGCAATCATCGCTTCATCGGCTATGACCGCAATAGCTACACAGGCTCGCGAATACAGCGCATCTACCAGAACTTCGAATCCCGATCTCCCAACACGCTGGAGCTGAATTCGTTACCATCGATCGTCGAGCTGGTACGCCAGAACGTGGGCGTTGCGATTATTCCCTTGCTGAAAGGTTTCGCGCTGGCCAATGACACTTCTCTGTCCATTGTTTCCATCACGCGCAATAACATCTATCGCCATGTCGGGCTGATACAAAAAACCGGCCGCAGCGACGTGCCACCACCGGTTCTGGCCCGTATTCTGGAGGCGTTACGGGACGCCCTGGCATGATCTCTTTCGCGCTAACCCAAAAGCTCCGGCGTCAATCCATAATCGCGCCGTAAAGCCTCGGCATCCAGATAACCGTTCTCGAGATCATTGCGCAGGGCAGCGTGATCGCGCTGTGCGGGATCGCCATACCCCCCGCCCCCGGGCAGGGCCAGTACCAGACGCTGGCCTGAAGCCACAACCTGGGTTCCCTTGCCGCGAAGGCGTGTACCATCGGCCAGCAATACCTCACCCTGCGCCCCGTCACGCCCGCCGGCGCGCCCGCGCGGCGGATTGTCCAGGCGGTCGAACATGGCGTTGAAGCGGAAGTGATAGCCGGCACGCGGCGCGATCTCCATCACCTGGCCCAGGCCGCCGCGGTACTCGCCGGCACCTGCCGAATTCTCGCGCAGCTCCTTGCGCCAGATGATGATGGGCCCCGTCTGCTCGGTCGCTTCAACCGGCATGGAATGCACGCCACTGGGAAAGGCGGTGGCCGAAAGCCCGTCGATGGCGGCACGCGCGCCGGTGCCGCCGCTGTTGAACATCAGGATCTCGGCGTGCGGCAGGCCCGCAGCGGTATCATCCGGACGCGCGCTGACGTGGATATTCCACAGGCCGCCGCTGCCCTCGGCGGGAATGCGCCCCGGCAAGGCCTGATCAAGCGCGCCCATGACCAGATCCGGCACGAAATGACCCAGCAGGTGACGCACGGCCACCGGACTGGGACGCTGGGCGTTCAGGATGCAGCCTTCAGGCGCTTTGGCCATGAAGGGCGCCAGTGACGCCGTGTTGTTGGGCACGTCGGGCGCGATGATGCACTTGAGCCCGTAGCAGGCATAGGCGCGGGCGTAACTGAGCGGTACATTGATACCGTAGCTGCTCACCGGTGACGTGCCGTCGAAATCGGCCACCAGACGGTCTTCGGCAATCTCGAGTGCCACCTTGAGCGTGACCGGCTTATCGTAGCCGTCCAGCCTCATGGTGTTGTGATAGACGCCTCTGGGCAGGGCGGCAATGCGCTCCAGCGTGGCTGCGAGGCTGCGCTCGAAGACGAATTCGGCAATCTCCTCGAGGTCGTCGATGACGAACTCCGTCATCATCTCCTGCAGGCGCTCGTGGCCGGTGTTGTTGCAGGCGGCCAGGGCGAACAGGTCGCCGACCACCATGTCGGCCATGCGCACATTGGAGCGGATGATGGTCATGAGCGACTGGTTGACCTGATCACGCTCGACCATCTTCATGATGGGCACGCACAGGCCTTCCTCGTAGACTTCACGCCCGTCCGGACCGAATCCGCGACCACCCACGTCGACCACATGCGCCGTGCAGGCGAAATAGCCGATGAGACGCCCTTCGCGGAACGACGGTGTGACCACGGTGAAGTCATGCAGGTGGCCGGTGCCCATCCAGGGATCGTTGGTGACATAGACATCACCTTCGAAGATATTGTCCTCGCCGATCGCGGCGATGAAGCCGGGCACGGCTTCCGCCATGGTGTTGACATGGCCCGGTGTGCCGGTGACCGCCTGCGCGATCATGCGCCCCCGGCGGTCGAACACGCCGGCGGACAGGTCGCCCGCCTCGCGCACACTGGTGCTGAAGGCCGAGCGGATGAGGGCCAGCGCCTGTTCCTCGACGACGGATATGAGGCGATTCCACATGACCTGCATGTGAATGTCGCGACGGGTGTTCTGGTTCATGGCGTGATCCTCAGCGTGTTACAGGGGTTTTGTGTTCCGCCAGCAGGCAACCGTCGGACTGGACCGTGACAGTGAACGACGAGGTGATAACCGTGGCCGTCTCGCGTTCCACGATGACAGCCGGGCCTTCGATCTGCATGCCCGGCGCCAGGGTATCGCGCTCATGCAGTGCAGCATCGACGAAATCCTCGATCTGGGCATCGAAGATGGGACGGCGTGCCGTGACGGGCGCAGCTTGCGCCGCCGGCGCCGGTGCTACGGGTGTGACGGCGGGTAGCGGCGAGCCGGCCTTCACCGACCAACTGACGGTTTCGATGTCCAGACCGTCGATGGGGCGCTGAAAATAGCGCGTATACGTGGCCAGGAAACGCGCGCGCAGGACTTCGACATCATTGGACGCGCTGAAGTCCAGGCCATTGAGATCGACGGGAATTTCCCAGCCCTGGCCCACATAGCGCATGTAGATACGGGCCTCGACAATGGGGGCTTCATCGGAGCCGCCCTGGCGCACGAAGATCATGGCTTCGTCGGTCAGTTCCGCCAGCAGGCGCCGGGCCGTCGCAATGTCGAAATGGCTCAGGCGCAGGTTGGCGCTGCGCAGGCTCTCGTAGCCGAAGGGTGCACGCAGGAAGCCGATGGCCGAACCCACGCCCGCACCGGGCGGCACCAGAAAGCGCTGGATGCCGGTTTTCTCGCACAGGCGGGCCGCATGCAGCGGGCCGCCGCCGCCAAAGGCGATCATGGTGTAGCCGTCGATTTCCTTGCCGCTTTCCACCGTATGCACACGGGCGGCATTGCTCATGTTCTCGTCGACGACTTCGGTGATGCCATAGGCGGCATCCCCGGTCGACAGGCCCAGCGGTGCGCCGATGTGCGTCTGCACTGCCGTGGCCGACAGTTCGGGCGAAAGGCGGATGGAGCCGCCCGCGAAGTTATCGGGATCCAGCCGGCCGAGCAGCAGATTGGCATCGGTGACCGTGGCATGGGTGCCGCCGCGCTGGTAGCAGGCCGGCCCGGGCTCGGAGCCGGCACTCTGCGGCCCCACGCGGATCTGGCGCATGGCGTCCACCGTGGCGATGGAGCCGCCGCCGGCACCAATTTCCACCATTTCCACGACGGGAATGGAGATGGGCATGCCGCTGCCTTTCTTGAAACGGTAGGTGCGCGCGACCTCGAAAGTGTTTGCCGTCTTGGGCTGCTTGTCGTCAATGAGGCAGATCTTGGCCGTGGTGCCGCCCATATCGAAGGACAGTACAGCGTCCAGATCGTAGCGGCTGGCGATATGCGCGGCGAAGATGGCGCCACCCGCCGGCCCGGACTCCACCAGACGCACGGGAAAGCGCGCCGCGCTTTCCACCGAGATGATGCCGCCGCCCGAGTGCATGATGAACACCGGGCAATCGGCGCCGGCCAGGGCAATGGCATCTACCAGCCGCGACAGATAGGCCTGCATCTGCGGGCGCACATAGGCATTGGCGCAGACGGTGTTGAAACGCTCGAACTCGCGGATCTGCGGCGACACCTCGCTGGAGATGCACACTGACAGCGAAGGCATGCGTGCCAGCAGGGCGGCCCGCATGGCGCGCTCGTGCGCACCGTTCACATAAGCATGGAGGAAACCGATGGCAACGCTCTCGTAGCCGCCGGCCTCGATGGCGTCGACAAGGGCGCGCAGATCGGCCTCGGCGGGTGCCAGCAGGGGTTTGCCATCCACATCCATGCGCTCGGCCAGGGTGAAGCGGTCGCGCCGTGCCACGAGCGGTGCCGGCAGCCGGATGTTGATGTCGTATTGTTCAAAACGGCTTTCGGTACGCATCTCGATGACATCGCGAAAGCCTTCGGTGGTGATGAAGGCCGTGCGTGCGCCTTCGCGCGCAATCAGGGCATTTGTGGCGAGCGTGGTGCCGTGGATGATGATGCCGATGTCGGCCAGACCAATGCCGGCAACCTCGGCCGCCTCGCGCAAGCCTGCCACAATGGCGCGCTCGGGCGACTCATAATCCGTAAGAACCTTGACCGTATGGAGCCGGCCTTCCAGCTCAAGGGCGACATCAGTGAAAGTGCCGCCAATATCGACGCCGACGCGCGCCTGCGGCCTGGGTGAAGCTGACAAGATGAAACTCCTGGAATACGGGGCCGGCAGAAAGCGGCCGTATGTTCAATTTTAGCAGTTCCATCCGGGCGGGAAGCCGGGCTCGCGCGCCGGAAGCGGGCGGGCAAAGGTGAGTTTCGGGTTTCTTTGAACGAAGTTTTGTACTAGCCTTATGAACGTCCCGACCGTTTGGTTGATCATGCAGGGAGAATTCATCATGCTTCGCATCAAAACGCTTGCCGCCTCGTTTGTCCTCGCCCTTGGTTCGACCGCTGTCTGCGCCCAGACGGTGTGGACGATGGCCACGGGTTACCCGGACGACAGCTTTCTGACCCAGACTGCAAAATCCTTCATCAAGGATGTGGAGGAAAAAAGCGAAGGCCGACTCAAATTCGACCTCAGGAACAACGACACGCTCATCAAGCATGACAGCATCAAACGCGCCGTGCAATCGGGCCAGATACCCATCGGCGACATCCGTTTCGGTGTCTATGGCAACGAGGGCGCCATGTACATCCTCGACAGCCTGCCCAACATCGCCAAGAATTACGACGAGGCAGAGCTGCTGATCGAGGCACAAAAGCCTTATTTCGAGAAGCTGTTTGCAAGCAACGGCATGCGGATTCTTGTCTGGGAGCCCTGGCCGGGCCAGGGCTTCTATACGAAGAACGCAGCCGAAAATCCGGAAGACTTCAAAGGCCTCAAACTGAGAATCTACTCCCAGGCCACCTTGCGCATGGGCGAATTGCTGGGCTTCAATGCCACCATCCTGCCTTTCGCAGAAGTGTCACAGGCGTTCGCCACGGGCCTCATCAACTCGCTGTTCACCAGCGCACAAACGGGCTCCGACACCCAGATCTGGGACAACCTCAAGCATTTCGCCTACACCGGCACCATGCACAACAAGAACGCTATCATCGTGAACGAGCGGGCGTTCCGCAAGCTGGATCCCGACCTTCAGCAAATCCTGATCGAGGCGGGTGAGCGCGCCACCCGGGCGGCAATCGATTTCAGCAAGCAGGCCAACTCGCAGAAGATGGATGTGCTCCGGGAGCACGGCATGACAGTGGTGGAGGCGTCGGACAGTATCCAGGCCGCCATGGAAGAAGTCGGCCAGGAGATGATGGCGGAATGGCGCAAACAGGCCACACCTGACGAACTTGCCGTGCTCGACCGGTATCTGGAGCTCAAGGCACAAAAGGACGGCAAGTAGGCCGGGCGCCTGCTGTCGCCGAAAACACCCGCCATGCTGAGGACTGTACTTAACGTCATGTACCGTGCCAGCGGGGTGCTGGCTGCGTTTTTTCTGTTGCTCATCTGCGTGCTCATCGTGCTGCAGATCGTCGGGCGCAGTATCAACATCATCATCGATTCGACGGAGCTGGCAGGGTTCTTCCTGGCGGCTTCGTCGTTCCTCGGGCTTGCCTATACGCTCAACCAGGGTAGCCATATCCGCGTGAACATGCTGCCGGCCAGTGTCAAAAACCCCCGGCACAAGGCCTGGCTCGAGCTCTGGTGCTGTGCCTGCGCCGCGCTGGTCATGGGCTATATCACCTGGCAAGCCGGTCTGTTCACTCTGGAGTCGCTGGAATACGGGGATTTGAGCCCGGGTCTCATGGCCGTCCCTTTCTGGATACCCCAGACCGCCATGACGGCAGGTCTGCTCATGCTGACCATCGCCTTTGTGGACGAATTCATCTTGATCGCGCGCGGTGGCACACCCTCCTATGTGGATCAGGCCGCGTCCGAATAGACCGGACAGGCAAACACAGCCGGTTTCACACTCATGTCGCAACCCATTGTTCTTACCACCCTGGTCACGCTCTTCGTGATTCTGCTCGCCATGCTGGGCACCGGCGTATGGGTGGCGGTGACGCTCGCCGGTGTCGGCGTCATCGGCCTGATGCTGTTCACCGACGCCAGCGCCGGCTCCCTGATTGCCTCTACCCTGTGGGACGCCAGCTGGGGCTGGCCGCTGACCGCCCTGCCGCTATTCATCTGGATGGGGGAAATCCTCTTCAACACCCGTTTGTCGGAATACATGTTCAAAGGTTTGGGGCCCTGGGTCAATCGATTGCCCGGGCGGCTAATCCATGTGAACGTCCTTGGCTGCGGCATCATGGCAGCCGTGGCGGGATCGTCAGCCGTCACATGCGTCACCATTGGGCGCATGAGCCTTCCCGAACTGGAGAAGCGGGGCTACGATGAAATGCTGGCCGTCGGATCGCTGGCGGGCTCGGGCACGCTGGGCCTGCTGATACCGCCGTCCATCGTCATGATCGTCTACGGCGTTCTGGCGCAGCAATCCATCGCCCGGCTGTTCATCGCGGGCGTTCTGCCCGGCCTGCTTCTGATGAGTCTGTTCATGGGCTATGTCGGCCTATGGTCCCTGATGCATCCCCACAGGGTGCCTGCACCCGAGCCGGCCATGTCCCTGCGCGAGAAGCTCGGGAGTGCACGCCAGCTGATTCCCGTAGTACTGCTGATCACCGCTGTGATCGGGTCGATCTACGGCGGCGTCGCCACCCCCACCGAGGCCGCTGCACTGGGCGTACTGGGCTCCCTGGGTCTGGCTGCATGGTCGCGCACCCTGACCGCCGGAACGTTCATGAACAGTCTGATGTCGGCCACACGCGTGTCCTGCATGATTGCCTTCATCATCGGCGCTGCCGCCATTCTATCGATGGCCATGGCTTTCCTGAACATTCCGCAGACACTGGCACAGTGGGTAGACAGCCTGGGGTTGTCGCCCTACATGCTGCTGCTGGTGCTGTCGGTACTGTTCATCGTGCTGGGCTGTTTTCTGGACGGCATTTCCATACTGGTACTCAGCAGCGCCGTCGTGCTGCCCATGGTGAAGGCGGCCGGCATCGACCTGCTCTGGTTCGGCATCTACATGGTGATTCTGATCGAGATGGCCCAGGTGACGCCACCGGTCGGCTTCAACCTGTTCGTGCTGCAATCGCTGACGCGGCTGAACATCTGGCAGATCACGCGGGCGACCATACCCTTCTTTCTACTGCTGTGCCTGGCATTGGTGCTGATCACGGTCTTCCCGCAGATTGTCTTCGTGCTGCCGGATCTGATGCGCTGACGTACTACGGATTTGCAGCAATCCACTGCAAGACGGCGTGCAAACGGGCATCGCGCCCGCGAGATGCCAGCAACTGCACGCCAATGGGCATGCTGCTGCCACCTTCGCCCATGGGCACGTTGGCCGAAGGCAGGTGCAAGGCATTCCAGGCCCGGATAAAGACGGGATCGCCTGTGGAATCCAGACCCTGAGGGGCCTCGCCAGTCGCACCGGGCGTGAGCACCGCATCGTACCCGGCAAACTGCGCATCGACGGCAGGCCGCCCACGATCCAGCGTCGCCATGGCGACATCATAATCGGCCCGCGCCACCGTCATGCCCTTTTCATGCAAGGCCTGCAGGGTTGCGCTGAATTGCGCACGCACCGCCGGGTTGATCCGGTCGAGGGTATGCGCCGCCTCATATTCCATCACGCAAATACTGGCGGCCAGATAATGCTCATAATCAGGTACCGTTTCCACGGGCACAAGCACGGCACCAGCATCTGAAAAACGGACCTGCGCCCGCTCGATCGCTGCACGCCATTCACCCGCCACGGACTCAGCACGGGGTGGCACGAAAATCCCTATACGTGGCTGATCCAAGCGTTCGGGAACGGCACTGCGCCCGGTCGCCAAGACATGATCAATCAACAAGAGATCAGCAGGAAGGCGGGCGTAGATGCTGAGCGTATCCAGTGTGGGATAAATGCGCAGGCTGCCGGTGATATCCCAATTACCGTATGTGGGCTTAAAGCTCCAGATACCGCAAAATGACGCCGGCCGTACTGTCGAGCCCACCGCCTGGGTAGCGGTGGCAACCGGCACCATGCCCGCCGCCACGGCCGCTGCCGACCCGCTGGAAGAGCCGCCGGGGGTGCGATTGAGATCATGCGGATTACGCGTCTTTCCGGGCGAGAAATACGCCATCTCTGTCGTGACCGTCTTGCCCAGGATCACAGCGCCGGCCGCGCGCAGCGTCTGTACGACGGCCGCATCGACCTCGGGCCGGCGATTGCGGTAAACCTCCGCACCCAGACCTGTCGGCATATCGGCCGTATCGATGATGTCCTTCATGCCTATGGGCACACCATACAGTGGCAGGGAAGGATCGAGCTGCTCCACGCGGTCCAGCTCTCTTGCCACATGATCGGCATCCAGAAACGCCCAAGCCTGTACATCGGGCTCCATGCGCCGGATATTTTCCAGAATCGCCCTGATCAACTCGCGCGGCGTATATTCACCGGCGCGCAAGGCTCGACGGATATCGGCAATACTCAGACTGGCGATGGTTTGCGCGTCCAACATAGGCTGTTCCTCATTTATTTCACGACTCTGCTATAGCGGGCCAGCGGTGCATCCATGGCGCCGCCTCCTGATACGCGGCGCTCAGCCTGAGCACATCGCTGTCGGCCAGGTGCCGGCCCACGATCTGCAGACCAACCGGAAGCTGATCGCGCGTCCACCCCGCCGGCAGCGATGCGGCCGGCTGGCCCGTCAGGTTGAATGGCGACAGGAACGACGACCATTGCGTTGGCCGCACCATCTGGCCATCGACTTTTTCCGGGCCCTGGATATCGATACGAAACGGCGGCACGGTCAATGTGGGTGTCAGCAGAAAATCGATATCGCGCATCAGCTTCCATATATCGTTGAAGAAGCGCTTTCGCGCCATCAGCGCCGCATTGAAATCCGCCGCCGTCCAGTCTCGCATCACCATATCAACCAGGTGAGGGCTCACGTCGGCGCTACGATCGCGCAGCAAGGCGCGCATGCCATCCAGATCTGTCTCCATGGCGACGATGGTGCGAAACGCCGTGACGGGATCCGGCCAGTCGGGCCTTACTTCCACCAATTCGCATCCCAGCTCGCGCTCGAACACCGTCAGCGCCTGCCGGAAGATAGCCCGTACTTCCGGCTCTACGGCAAGATAGCCAAAATCCTCACTGAAACCGATCTTCCTGCCCGCCAGGCCTCGCGCCGACAAATCCAGCCAATCGACATCCGTGCAGGGAATGGAATGTCGATCACGGGGATCCGGTCCCGCCATCACCGACATCATCAGGGCACTATCCTGCACGGTACGGCTCAACGGGCCCAGATGCTCGAGGCTTTCCCAGCTGGATACCCCGGGATAGCGCGCATCCCGGCAACCCGGATACAGGGGCACACGCCCCATCGACGGCTTGAACCCGAACAACCCGCAATGTGCAGCGGGAATCCGGATGGAGCCGCCGCCATCCGAGCCCACGGCAATCGGGCACAGGCCGGCTGCCACCGCCGCGCCTGATCCGGCACTGGAACCGCCGGACGTCAGGGACAGATTCCAGGGATTGCGCGTCGTTTCGGACAAGGGATTATGGCCGCAACCGCCATAGCCAAGCTCGGACACATTGGTTTTCCCGAGAAACACCGCGCCGGCATCCCGCAGACGCTCGACGACAACGTCGTCCTCATCGGCCTGGAAATCCTGATAGAGGCGCGAGCCAAAACGGGTTTTCATGTCACGGGTGACAATCAGGTCCTTGATACCGATGGGCACTCCGGCCAGCGGGCCGGGATCCTCGCCACGGGCGATGCGATCGTCCACGGCCTGCGCCATGGCAAGCGCGAGCGCATCGGCACGATGACAGAATGCATGGATATGACTGTCCATGCGCGCCACCCGCTCAATGGCACAGGCCGCCACCTCGGAGGCAGTGAATGCCCCGGCGCGCACCCCCTGCGCGATCTGTGTTGCGCTCAACATCCATAATTCTTCAGACATGACCTACCCCTGATACTTCAGCAAACTCGTTCAGCCCCGCATGGTGGCCGGCAGCCAGGTGGACAGCGACGGATACATGATGAGCAGGGCAATGACGATGAATTCCGCAAATACGAAAGGAATAATGCCTTTGTAGATATCTTTCATCTTCACAACGCCATCGGACGCCCCGACCACCGTGAACAGATTGATGCCGACCGGCGGACTGATGACCGCCAACTCGGACAACTTGACCACCAGCACGCCAAACCATACGGGATCCACGCCCATGTTCTTGGCAATGGGAAACAGAAAGGGGACGGTCACCACCATCATGGACAGGGCTTCCATGAACATGCCAAGAATCGCGTACAGCACGACCACGCCTATGATGAAGCGCATCGGCGTGACCCCTATGTCCAGAAAGAACTCGGTCAAATCATCGACGAAACCGGTGATCAGCAACAGACGGGAAAACATCAGGCCACCGATCAGGATCAGGAAGATCACGGTACCCAGCTGCGCCGCATCGGCCAGCGCCGTACGCACCTGGGCGACGGCGATGCGGCGTCGCGCCACGCTGATCGCCAACGCGCCCAGAGCGCCCACGGAGCCGGCACTCGATGGCGATATATAACCGCCATACATGCCGCCGATGATGATGAAGATGAGCAGCATGATGGCCCAGCTGCCCTTGAGGCTGCGCATCTTCTCGCCCAGCCGGATACGCTCGGTCGCCAGCGGCGCCAGATCGGGCTTTATGCGCACCAGGATGATGATGAGCAGGCTGTAGACCAATACCGTCAGCAGGCCGGGTATCAGGCCGGCGATGAGCAGCTGGCCGATGGACTCATCCGTGAGCAGACCATAGATGGCCATGGCGATGGATGGCGGAATCAGCGCGGCAAACGTACCTGCGGCAGCAATGCAGGCGCCCGAGATCCGCTTGTTGTAGTTGCGCGAAAGCATTTCCGGCAGCGCCACCTTGGTGAACACCGCCGCATTCACAATCGTGGAGCCGGATACCGCGGCAAAGCCGGCTGACGCCATGGTGACGGCCAGATACAGACCGCCACGCACGCCTGATGTCCAGGCATTGGCCGTGTGGAACATCTCGCGGATGATGCCGCCCGCCGCCGCATAGTTGCCCATCAGGATGAACATCGGGATCACGACGAAGGAATACTGGCTCAAGGTGCTCCAGGGCAGTGTGCGCACCATGGTGAGGCTGAAGCTTAAATCCATGAAGAGCGTGAAGCCTGCGACGGCCACCGCGATCATGCTGACGCCGATCGGGACGCCAATCCCGCCAAAAACCAGCAGCATGGCGATTGCCGCCAGACCCAGAGTCAGCGATTCCATTCCACCCTCTTATGCTTGTATGTGATTGCGCCCGGACTGGGCCAACAGCTCGAAGAAGTACTGGGCCGCCGCGACACTGACACCGAAGGCGGCCAGCAACTTCCCTGGCCAGATGGGGAAACGGAACAGCGCAATGGCTTTTTCGCCAATGGCATAGGAATCCAGGGCGAGGCCCCACATGCGCCAGGCAATCAGCGCAAACACAAAAAGACAGACCAGTGTGGAGAACCATGCCAGCACCCGGCGTGTCCTGCCGGAGAGGCGATTGACGATAAGATCCACCTTGATATGCTGGTCGCTTGCTCCCGCCAGCGCAAGGAATGCCGCCACCGCCAGCAGATTTTCAGAAATCTCCAGCATGGAGGGCACCGGCTGGTTGAACAGATTCAGGCTGATGGCGTCAACGCCGCCCAGCAACATGATGAAAAAGAACAAGGCACAGGAAAAGCCAAGCGTTGCTTTTCTCAGCAACGCCTGGATCACGTAAAGCCGGCTGAACATTGCGCAAATGACCGACAAGTTCGCTTACTGGCCTTTTGCCTTTTCCTCATTGATGGTATCGATGATTTCCTGGGCTTCCTTGCCGAGACCTTTCTGGGTCATATCCTGGACCCATTGCGCCTTCATGTCGGGCAGCACTTCGTGCAGGCGATCGGCATCAACAATCCTGACTTCCTGCACGCCGCGATTGTTGAGCAAGTCCTCGCGTGCTTCCGTCACTTTTTCCTGCACCAGCGCAATATCGCGCTCCTTGGCTTCCTCACCCACTTCCAGCAACAGATTGCGAACGGACTCCGGCCATTTTTCCCAGTGCTTGCTGCTGGCCATGATGGCGTAGTTGGCCTGGGAGCCGAAATCAATATCGGTGGTGTACTTGGCAACCTCGTAGAGCTTGCCGGCGTGGAAGCTGTCATAGGCCCAGAAAGCGCAATCCATGGTGTCACGCATCAGAGACTCATAGACTTCGGCCGGCATGACATTGACGGATGTCGCGCCCAGGGCATTCCACATGCGGGGGTAGTATTCCCCAAAGCCGCGCATGCGCTTGCCTTTGAAATCATCCAGCGATTCCAGCTTCTTGGTACACAGCGGGCGATAGCCCGGCAGGCTGTGCCAGAAAACCAGGTCCAGACCGTTGCGCGCCAGCTCTCCCTTGAGATTGTCATTGGTCTGGAACAGGTGCGTGGTGATACGGCCTGCTTCAGCATTCGAGTCGTACACGAAGGGCACGCCCAGCACGATGCTGGACAGCGGCATCTCGTTCGCGTAGTAAGCCGGCACGACCGCAAACAGCTCTATAGAGCCCGACTTGGCCAGGTCGATGAATTCCTGCGGACGACCCATCGATCCCGCCCAGAAAGGCTGTATGGTGATCTTGCCATCGGAACGGCGCTTGATCTCATCGATATACCACTGGTCAACCTGCGATCCGGGGAAATTGGCGGTCAGGATATGCGCCAGACGCAGCTTCAGCTTCGGATATTCAACGGTGTCTGCCTGCGCTTGCGCAACAAAGGGAAGTGTCAGTGCAGCGGCGATAACAGCTTTTTTGAACCAACGCATCAATGTCTCCTGAATTTCTATAATACTGAGATATCTGGTTAAACCAACGGAACTCGCCGTCACACCTACCAGTGGTGGCTCAGTGTATCCATCCGCTTTGCAATACGTCAAGGCAACAAGCAAAACCGCGCACAAAGATACATTGGATACACTATTAGAGACGTTCTCGGATAGACACGATACATGATGCGCTGACTATGATGCGCTGACACGCTCCCATGTGCCGTCATGACCGGGGTCTGCGCCACCATCCAGACGGCCATCGGCCATCACACGAATGCCGTGCACGGCGGCGAAGCCATGCGCACCCGCGTCGCGTTCGGTCTCGTAGCCCAGGGCCTGCAGCGCCTTCACGGTACGCCAGGGAATCTTGTAGGAAAGGTCGATGATGTCGCTGGTGGCCGAGAAGCGCGGTGCACACACGGCCTCCGTCATGCTCATGCCGAAGTCCAGTACATTCAGGATGACTTCCAGCACCGCCATGGAAATCTGCGTGGCGCCGGGCGCACCAATCACCATGGCCAGACGGCCGTCACGAAACAGCAGGCTGGGGCAGATGGAACTGAAACGGGCTTTGCCGGGCGCAATCGAGCCGGCACGGCCGGGCCGCGGATCGAAGGGCGCCATGCAGCCGTTGTACATGAAGCCCAGACCGTCGGTGATCACGCCCGAGGGCAGACCGAGGGAATGCGTCATGGAAACGGCATTGCCCTGATGATCGACCACGCTGATATGCGTGGTATCGGGGCTTTCCGGGGTGGTTGATGCAAGGCGGGGCACCGTTACCTTGTGGCCCGCGCGCACGGCCGCGGCACGCTCCACCGCAACAGCCTTGTCGAGAAAGCGATCCAACGGCATATCGAAGAAGTCGGGATCGCCCAGCCAGGCATCCTTGTCGGCCGTGGCGTATTTCTGCGCCTCGGCCACGATGCGTATGGTATCCACACTGTTGTGGCCCAGCGCGGCCAGATCGAAGCATTCCAGCAGATTGAGCATCTGTATGAGCAGCGGCCCCCCGCCGGGCGCATGGTTGCTGTGCACCTGCCAGCCGCGATAGCTGCCCGTCAGTGGCGCCTGCTCGCGCAGCGGGTAATCGCGCAGATCCTGCAGCGTGATGAGGCCGCCATTGGCCTGCATATCCTGCGCCACGGCCTCGGCGAGCTCACCTTCATGCAGGGCCTGTGCGCCTTCACGCGCAATGTGCTCGAGCACTGTGGCGTAATCACTGTTGATGACCGCGTCGCCGATCTGTTTGAGAGTCCCGTCGGGCCGGCAATACAGATCGCGGCCCGAGGCCGAGAAACGCACACGTTCGATATTGGCCACACGCCCCAGATCGACACCGCGCCGGCCGAAGGTTTCCACATAGGGACGCACCAGCCAGCCGCGCCGGCACACCTCGATCGCAGGTGCAATCAGCGCGGCCCAGGGCAGGCTGCCATGGCGCCGGTGCAATTCACCCCAGGCCTTGAGCGCCCCCGGCACGGCAATCGACTGGTAACCAAGCTCGTTGGCACGGTCGCTGAGCAGAAAGCCGAAGCCGTCGCGCGTCTCTCCCACCAGACGATCCAGCCACATTTCAGGGTGTGCCGCCGCCGGTGCACGAGCATGAAAATCCAGATATTCCGTGGACCCCTGCGCAGCGGTATGGACCGCCGCACTGCCAAAGCCGGCAATGCCACACATGAAAGGATCGACCACCGTCTGCACAAAGGCGCAGGCAAGCGCCGCATCGACGGCATTGCCGCCGGCACGCAGGATGTCGGCGCCCGCCTCGACCGCTTCGGGCTGGGGCGCACAGATCATGCCACTGTCAAACATGGGGGATACTCCGGGAAAATTGCGGGAGAAGCTACGGGAACGTGCTTACGATTCTACCGAATCCGCCGGTACGCCATACGCCGCCAGCGTGCGCGCCACCATGACTTCGGGCGCATGTTCGGCATGCACATAGGCCAGCGCCCGGGTCACCAGTTGCTGGCGCAGGGCGGCATCATCGAGCACCTGCGCAAGCGCCTGTGCAAGGCAGTCGGCATCGCCCACGGGACAGGACAGGCCGCGGCCTTCGGCCACCAGATCAGCCAGGCCGCCGGCGCGGGTGACCACCGCCGGCACACCGTAGACAAAGGCATCGAGCACACTGCTGCCCAGCGCCTCTTCGCGCGAGGCGAGCACGAAGACATCCATGAGCCGGTAGGCATCGGTGATGTGCTCCGTGAACCCGGCAAGCACGTAGTGCTCCTGCAGACCCAGACGGGTGATCTCGGCGCGCACTGCCTCGCTCATGTCACCGTCCGCACCGAAATGCAGGCACAGGGCGTCGGGGTGTTGCCGGCGCAGCACGTCCATGGCACGAACCAGGGTGAGTGGATCTTTTTCCGGCGTCAGGGCGGCCACCGTGGCAATGATGGTCCGGCCCGTAAAGGGGATGCGCTCGCGCAGGGTTTCGAGCTCGTGCTCGTTCACCGGCAGGAAAGGCACGGCGCTGGGGATGATGGCATGCACCGTCAGTCCCAGGCTGCGCGGCCCCTGCGCCGCCGCCGCACTGATGGCCAGAAAGACGTCGGCACGGCGCCACTTCCAGGCGGTCAGGCGCAGGCGGCGATTCACGGCAAAGGCGGTACGCCGGGTGAATACGGTGCGCGCACGCAAAAAGGGCCGCAACAGGGCCAGCGCCGTCATTGCCGCTGCGGTCTGGGCATGCATGATGTCGAACGCGGCGCGCCGCTGCCACAGGGCCCGGCACAGCGCCGGCATGGACGCAAACTCCACCGTCTGCACACCGGCCTCGCGCGCCGCCTGCGCGAGCGCACCGCCTTCGCGGGCCAGCAGACACACTTCGTGGCCGGCCCGGGCCATGCCGGTCAGGCTGAGCAGGGTCTGGCGCTCGCCGCCGCGCCAGCCCCTCTCGGTATTCAGCATCAGGATGCGCATCCGGCCATCTCCTCCATCATTGCAGCTCCGGATCGGCCACGGGGTTGCGGTGACGTGCAATATTGACGCCCACCGCCACCAGGGCACAACCCATGGATACACCAATGCCCAATTGCGGGCCCAGCTCGCCGCCCAGGGCAAAGACCATGGCCACAAGCCCTGTGCCCACCCCCTGCCCGAACACACGGGTCGTGGCCTGCATGGCCCCGGCGGCCCCGCTGCGATTGCGCGGCGCGCCCGCCAGCATGGCGCGGTTGTTGGGCGTCTGAAAGAAGCCGAAACCGATGCCGCCCAGCAGCAGGGACAGAAAAAACCAGAGAAAGGCGGCATCCAGGGGCAACAGCAGGATGCCCAGCATGGCGGCGGCCACACCACAGCCGCCGATGGCGCACAGCACGGCCACGGAATAGCGGCTGGAAAAATAGGCGGCCAGCGGCGCCATGCCCGCCGTGCCCAGCGACCAGGCACCCAGCACCAGCCCGATTTCCCCATAGGAATAGTGCAGGACGCGATCGAAGAAGAAAGGCAGGCTGACCAGGGCCGCCATCTGCGCTGCGAACAGCATGAGCGACGCGGCCACGGCATAGCCGATGGCGGTGATGCGCAGCAGATCCACCGGCACCAGCGGCGCCCGCTGCCTGCGCGAGCGCCGCAGCAGCTGGCGGGCCGCCAGGGCCGACAGCACGAGACAGATGACGGCCGTTAGCGGCCGATGCCCGAGGATGTCCAGGCCGAGGATGGCTAGGCCGAATGCCGGCAGGGTCAGCAGCGCCGCCAGCCAGTCGAAGCGGGCGGGCACGCGCGGCACTTCGGGCAAAAAGCGTATGCCCAGATAGGACACGACGCAGATGGGCAGGTTGACCAGGAAAATCCATGGCCAGGACGCCAGGGCGAGGATCCAGGCGCCGATGGTGGGCCCCAGCACTGCGGTGATGCCCACGACGCTGGCATTCAGGCTCAGGCCCATGGCCAGATGGCGCAGCGGATAGATGTTGCGCACCAGGCCGCCGAACATGCACATCAGCATGGAGGCGCCCAGGCCCTGGGCGATGCGGCAGATGAGCAGCATCTCCAGGCTGCCGGCCTGGGACGAACCGAAAGACGCCAGGCCGAACACGCCCACGCCGATGCCGAACAGGCGCCGGAAGCCCAGCCGCTCGGCCACTGCGGAAAACGGCAGCAAGGTGACGACCACCGTGATGTTGTAGGCGATGACCACGCGCACGATGTGCGAGGGCGAGGTATTGAGCGATTCGGCGATATTGGGCAGTGCAACATTCACCATGGTGGAGTCCAGCACGGTGATGATGAGCTGGGCCATGACGGTCAGCACCGCCCACCAGCGCCGCGGCCGCGGCAGACCGTCGGGCAGTTCGGCGCGGGACCGGGGCGGCGTGCGCCGCGGGGCTGGCGCGCTCATGAAGCGGCGCTCATGAAACAGGTTTTGGCCGGCTCCAGCCGGGAACGGTTTTCTGCTCGCTGCGCGACAGGCTGAGCTGTCCGGACGGCGCGTCACGCACCAGGGTGGTGCCGGCGCCGATGGTGGCGCCCTTTCCCACGGTCACGGGAGCCACCAGCTGGGTGTCGGAGCCGATGAAGGCATCGTCATCGATGCGGGTGACGTGCTTGTGCACACCGTCGTAATTACAGGTGATGGTGCCGGCACCGATGTTGACCCGGGCGCCGATCTCGGCATCGCCCAGATAGGACAGGTGGCTGGCCTTGCTGCCCGCGCCCAGCCGGGTGTTCTTGATCTCGACGAAATTGCCGACATGCGCATCGCGTCCCAGCCTGGCCCCCGGACGCAGGCGCGCATAGGGTCCGGCGTGGCTGTCGGGCCCCATCTCGGCGCCGTCGGCATGGCTGAAGGCCTCCAGCCGCGCCCCGGCTTCCAGGCGGGTGTTGCGCAGCACGCAGTGCGGCCCCACATGCACACCGTCGGCCAGCTCGACGCGCCCTTCGAACACGCAGCCGACATCGATGAAGACATCGCGACCGCACACGAGCTCGCCGCGCAAATCGAAACGCGCGGGATCAGCCAGGCTGACCCCCTGGTCCATCAGACGGGCGGCTTGCGTGCCCTGCCAGATGCGTTCCAGCCGGGCCTGCTCGGCACGGCCGTTCACGCCCAGGGTCTCCCATGCCGCAGCGGGCCGGGCCGCCTGTACGTCCACACCATCGGCCACGGCGAGCCCGACAATGTCGGTCAGGTAATACTCGTTCTGGGCGTTGTGGTTGTCGATGCGTCCCAGCCAGTTCGTCAGCAGTGCGGTGTCGGCAAGCAGGATGCCGGTATTGATTTCGGTGATCGCGCGCTGGGCGGCATCGGCATCACGTTCCTCGACGATGGCAAGAATGCGCCCCGCACCATCGCGCACGATGCGGCCATAGCCGGCGGGATTGTCCAGGGTCTGCGTCAGCAGGGTGAGCCCGCCCCGGTGCGCCTGCAGCAGGGCCTGCAATGTGGCGGGCTGCACCAGCGGCACATCGCCGTAGAGCACCAGGGTGCGACTGCCGGATGCCGTGACCAGCTGCGCCAGTGCCTGCTGCACTGCGTGGCCGGTGCCGCGCGGGGGCGACTGCAGGGCAAAGCCCAGACCGGGAACCTCCGCACAGGCGGCACGCACCGCGTCGGCGCCGTGGCCGACGACGACGATCACGCGTACGGGGTTCAGTGCGCGTGCACTGTCGAGCACATGGAACAGCAGCGGCCGCCCTGCCAGCGGATGCAGGACCTTGGGCCGCGACGAGGCCATGCGCTTGCCCTGGCCTGCCGCCAGGATGACGACATTGAGCGCACCAGTCTGCATGCGGACCTCGTCAGGATGCCGATTTGCGTGCAGCGCGCTTGCCGGCGGCTTTTCTGGCGACCTTTTTCGCGGCCGTCTTGCCGGCGGTGGCGCCTGCGGCGGCTGTCTTGCGTGCCGCAGCCTTGCGCGCTGCGGTCTTGCGGGCGGGCCTGGGCGCCTCTGCGTCCGTTCCGGGCGCTGTGCCTGCGCCGGGGAAAGTGGCCGCTGTGGCGCTGGCCAGCTGATCGAACTGGGTCTGCAGCATGTCCCACCAGGCATGCATGGCCGCCTCGGCCGGATTGGCCGGTGCCGCTTCGGGCGCTGCATCAGCCTCGGCCGCCGGCGCATCGCCGGATGCCGGCTCCGGTGACTGGCCTGTCAGCGGTGCGCCGAACATGCCGCTGCTGTCACCGCTCACCATGGCGGGCAGGACCGACTCGGCCGCATCGGCCATGGGACGGGCCATGCTGCCGGCCGAATCCACGAATGCCTTGAGCGTGGCGATGGTGGCACGCTGCACTTCCAGTGCCTGTATGGTGCCGCCCAGCATGGACAGATTCATGCGCAGCCAGTTTTCCACGGTACGCAGATCGGCGATGCGCCGCTCCAGATCCTGGGGCAGCATGGCGGTGCCCGTCAGGGGCGACACGCCGGCGCCGGACTGTGTCGCCATGCCTTCCCAGGCCTTGCGCATCATTTCCATGCTGGCCAGCAGGGGGTTGGCGGCCATCTCGCCGGACTGCCCCAGTCCGGGAAGCACGAAGGGATTCGGATTCGGTGTTGCCATATCAACCTCCTCTGGTGGGATGGGCAGCCGACCTGCCCCGCAGGCCTCAAGCTTAAACTGAACCCATGCGGGCGTCTAATGCCTGTGCCGCCCCTGCCGCAGCCTGCAGGCTGTCAAGAATGGACAGCTCCGCCTCAAGGGTGAACCCGCCCTGCTCCAGCAGCGCCCATACCGCCTCCAGCGACAGCAGGCGAATCTCGCTCACTTCGCCATCCAGATTGTGCGGACACGCATCCCCGGGGAGCACACAGTCACTGGCGATCACCTCTTCCACCTGATAGCCCTGCTGCACGCAGCGGTGCATGCGCACCAGCAGGCGCAAAGGCCCCCGCGCAGACAGCGATGCGGGCGTCAGGCCGGCCTCTTCGTTGCTTTCACGCAACAGTGCAATATCCGGCGTTTCCCCTGTGCTGACCAGGCCGCCCACCAGGGTATCCCACATGCCGGGGTCGGTTGCCTTGTCCGCCGCGCGACGGGCCACCCACATGCGGCCATCCGGTGACCAGGCATTCAGATGCACAGCGCGTGTGAGCAGACCCAGCGGGCGCACGGCGGCGCGTTCTATCCGCCCCAGGCAGCGGCCTTCGCCCACGACATCGAGTGCCTCGTCACGCCAGGCGGGCAGGACGCCCCGGGCGGCCAGGTGACGGGCAATACCATCCAGCACGGCATCCAGCGACAGGCCCCTGCGGGCATCGCTGCCGACATGCACGGCCTCCCGCGCCAGACGCACGCCCGGCACGCCGGCGAGGTGACGGCTGGCCGCCGGCGTGACCCAGCCGGCCACACGCCCGGCAACCGTCAGCGGACGGGCACCAGAAGGGGGAAGTTGTTGCAGGCGCGGCACCAGCTGACGACGACGATGCTCCAGGGCTGGCGGGGTAAGGCGGTTCATGACAGGGAAAGGGGTGGAGTGGCGAGAGGATTCTGCGGGCTTTCCCTCAGTGTAGCGCAACAGGGTTTGTCGGATAATGTCTATTGTTTAAGTGTGAACGTTTAAATGCGAACGTTGAAACGCAAACAATTGTTTGGTCCGCTATAATCGGCCGACAACAAGTAGATCAGAGCAGGCAGCACCCCAACACGACATCATAAGCCTGCCTTTCGACAATTTGAGCGTATTGCTGCGTTTCGAAAAGGCTTTGCTTGACTCTTGTCAAGAAATCGCAAACACGCATCAGGAAAGAGGTCAGCATGAAGACGTTGAGAGGAGTTCTGGGCGCAGGGGCACTGGCATTATGGTCGGGTCTGGCCTGTGCACAGGTGCAGGACATGCCCGGCGGGCCAAGAGTCAATCAGCTCAACCTGACCGGCGGGGTCACCGAGATCGCCCGCAGTATCCAGTGGCTTCACTGGATGCTGCTCATCGTATGCGCGGTCATCTTCATCGGCGTCTTCGGCACGGTGATCTACAGCATCATCATGCACCGGCGCTCGCGCCATCCCGTACCGGCAAAATTCCACGAACACCTCGGGGTGGAAATCGCGTGGACGGTGGTGCCGTTCATCATTGTGGTGGGCATGGCCCTGCCGGCCACGCGCACCGTTGTGGCCATGAAGGACACCACCAATGCCGACCTGACCGTCAAGGTCACGGGCTATCAGTGGAAGTGGGGCTACGAATACGTCGACGGGCCCGCGCAGGGCGTCAAGTTCCTGTCCACGCTGGCCACACCGCGCGCCCAGATCGAAGGCAAGGAGCCGCGGGGGCCCTACTACCTGATGGAGGTCGACCAGCCGCTGGTCGTTCCGGTGAACAAGAAGGTGCGCATCGTGCTCACGTCCAACGATGTCATTCACGCCTGGATGGTGCCCGACTTCGGCGTCAAGCAGGACGCCATGCCCGGATTCCTGCGTGACACCTGGTTCCGTGCCGAGCAGACCGGCACCTTCCGCGGCCAGTGCGCCGAGCTCTGTGGCAAGGATCACGCGTTCATGCCCATTGTGGTGAAGGTGGTCGAGCAGGCCGAGTACGATCAGTGGGCGGCCACACAGGTGAGCGCGCTCGCCGGTGCCGGTGATGACGCCGGCAAGGTGTGGGAAAGCGCCGATCTGGTGGCCAGTGGCGAGAAGGTCTATGCCTCGCACTGTGTCGCCTGCCACCAGGCCAACGGCCAGGGCATGCCCCCGGTCTTCCCCGCACTGGATGGCAGTGAAGCCTATGTGCTGGCACCCATGAAAGAGCAGATCCTGACGGTGCTCAACGGGCACCCCGGAACCGCCATGGCCGCCTTTCGCGACCAGCTGAACAACACCGAGATCGCGTCGGTCATCACCTACACGCGCAATGCCTGGAGCAATGCGGGCAAGGGCGAAGACCCTGTCGTGCAACCCTCTGACGTGCTGGCCCTGCGCTAGCTCCCGGAAGTCGCACGCCACCCATTCACAGGTATCCACCGGGCCGGCGCCAGAAGCTTGCCCGGAAAAGCAGGAAGGAGTTCATCATGAGCAGCGTCACCGTTGATCACATTCCAGCCGGCGAAGGCCACGCCCACGACACGCCAAAAGGCTGGCGCCGCTGGCTGTTTGCCACCAACCACAAGGACATCGGGACCATGTACCTGGTGTTCTCCCTCGCCATGCTGTTCGAGGGCGGCGTGCTCGCGCTGTTGCTGCGTACGGAGCTGTTCTCGCCCGGACTGCAGTTCTTCCAGCCGGAGCTGTTCAACCAGTTCACCACCATGCACGGCCTGATCATGATCTTCGGCTCCATCATGCCGGCGTTCGTGGGCTTTGCCAACTGGATGATTCCGCTGCAGATCGGCGCCTCGGACATGGCGTTCGCACGCATGAACAACTTCAGCTTCTGGCTGCTGCCCATCGGCGCCACGCTGTTCACGGTGTCCTTCTTCGTGCCCGGGGGCGCGAATGCCGCCGGATGGACCATGTACGCGCCGCTCACGCTGCAGATGGGCCCGGGCATGGACTTCACCATCTTCGCCGTCCACATCCTGGGCGCCTCGTCCATCATGGGGGCCATCAACATCATCGTCACGGTACTCAACATGCGCGCGCCGGGCATGACCATGATGAAGATGCCGCTGTTCTGCTGGACCTGGCTGATTACCGCCTACCTGCTGCTGGCCATCATGCCCGTGCTCGCTGCAGCCGTGACCATGCTGCTCACCGACCGCCACTTCGGCACGGCGTTCTTCAACGCCGCCGCCGGCGGCGATCCCGTGCTCTACCAGCACGTCTTCTGGTTCTTCGGTCACCCCGAGGTCTATGTGATGATCCTGCCGGCCTTCGGCATCATCTCGGCCGTCATCCCGGCCTTCTCGCGCAAGCCGCTGTTTGGCTACCCCTCCATGGTATACGCCACGGCGGCCATTGCCATCCTGTCCTTCCTGGTGTGGGCACACCACATGTTCACCACCGGCATGCCCATCACCGGCCAGCTGTACTTCATGTACGCGACCATGCTCATCTCCATTCCCACGGGCGTGAAGATCTTCAACTGGGTGGCCACCATGTGGCGCGGCGCGCTCACCTTCGAGACGCCCATGCTGTGGGGCATAGGCTTCCTGTTCGTCTTCGTCATCGGCGGCTTCACCGGCCTGATCGTGGCCGTGGCCCCGGTCGACATCGCCGTGCACGACACCTACTACATCATTGCCCACTTCCATTACGTGATGGTGGCCGGCTCGCTGTTCGCCATGTATGCGGGCGCTTACTACTGGCTGCCCAAATGGACGGGCACGATGTACGATGAGAAGCTGGGCAAGCTGCATTTCTGGAGCAGCATGATTTCCTTCAACATCACCTTCTTTCCCATGCACTTCCTGGGGCTGGCCGGCATGCCGCGCCGCTATGCGGACTATGCCGCCCAGTTCACCGACTTCAACATGATGGCCACCATCGGTGCCTTCTGGTTCGGGTTCTCCCAGCTTATTCTTGTGTGGGTGGTGATCAAGGCAGTGCGCGGCCGGGGTGAACCCGCGCCGGCACGGCCCTGGGATGGCGCCACCGGTCTGGAGTGGACGGTACCCTCGCCGGCACCGCATCACACCTTCGAGACGCCGCCCGAGGTCAAATAGACAAAGGCATTATTGATATGGTGACTCCTGAGCAACGTCGCAAGAACCGCCGCCTGGGCCTGGCCCTGCTGATCATGGTGATCCTCATCATGGCATGGGCATTCTGGCGCGGCGGCGAACTTCTCTGAGGCAAGGCCCCATGAGTCGAGACATACAGGAGCTGAGCCAGCGCAAGCTGAATTTCTTCCAGACGGTCAAGGCCGTCGCCTGGGGGCTTTTCGGCGTACGCAAAGGCAAGGGCTATCACCAGGATATCGCCGCACTGAATCCGCTTCATCTGATTCTGGCCGGCATTCTGGCCGCCGTCGTTCTGGTCATCTCACTGGTTCTGGCCGCCCGCTGGCTGGCTGCCGTGCTTGTCTGACGGCCGATATTAAAAAAATCCAATTCGCAGGAGAAACACAATGAGTGCAAGTCAAGCAGTCCGGGGCAAGGAGGCGCCGTACTATTACGTGCCGGGGATCTCTCCGCACCCGATACGCACCAGTCTGTCGCTGCTCATCACGCTGTTGGGAGCGGCGCTGTGGATCAACCTGTACATGGTCGGCTACGTCATGTTCCTGGTGGGCGTGGGCGGGCTTTTCGTGTCGCTGTTCCTGTGGTTCCGCGACGCCATCGCCGAATCCGAAAGCGGCCTGAACAGCAAGCGCGTTGACGCCGCCTACCGCTGGAGCATGGCCTGGTTCATCTTCTCCGAGATCATGTTCTTCTCGGCCTTCTTCTTCTCGCTGTGGTACATGCGTGAGGTGACGACGCCCTGGCTGTCGGATCTGGATCACCAGAACCTGCTATGGCCCGGCTTCACCGGCGCCTGGCCCAACCTGGGTCCGGCCGGCGTGGTGCCCGAGTTCCAGACCGTGGGCCCCTTCTGGCTGCCGACGATAAACACGGCCCTGCTGCTCACCTCGGGCCTGACGCTCACCATCTCGCACCATGCCCTGCGCGCCGACCAGCGCAGCAAGGCCATCTTCTGGCTGGCAACCACGGTTGTGCTGGGCTTTGCCTTCGTGTTCTGCCAGGCCTACGAGTACTCGCATGCCTATTCCGACCTGAATCTGCGCTTCGACTCGGGCGCCTATGGCTCCATCTTCTACATGCTCACCGGCTTTCACGGCTTCCACGTGATCCTGGGGTCCGTGTTCCTGACCGTCGTCCTGATGCGCCTGATTCGCGGCCACTTCACATCCACGCATCATTTCGGTTTCGAAGGCGCGGCCTGGTACTGGCACTTTGTTGACGTGGTGTGGCTGGGGCTGTACCTGTTCGTCTACTGGTTCTGATAGAACTCGACCCCGGTGCTGCGTATCCACCCCATGTGGTGCGCAAACAGCACAAACAGGAACAGGGCAATCGACAGGCCGATGCGCCAGGTGAGGGCGTTGACGGTGCGATTGCTCCCGCCCTTGTCGCGCATCAGGTGGAACAGGGCGGACCCGAGGCTGCCCAGTATGCCCAGAAACGCCAGTATGACTATGATTCGCATTGCGGCCTCCTGAAGTGGCCATGGGTTTGATATGGCACACCAAGCGTCTCATTTTCGCACAGTCCTCGCTCTGGTGCTGCTCGGCGCACTGATTCCGGTGCTCGCCTCGCTGGGCAGCTGGCAATTGCGTCGCGCCACCGAGCGCGACGCTGTGCGTATGGAGCTGGCACGCGTGGCCGCACTGGCACCCCTGCAGCTGGATGCGAACACGCCGCCGGCGGCCATGCAGGCCTGGCGCAAGGCAAGCACCCGGGGGCACTGGCTTCATGACTACAGCCTGCTGATCGGCAATCGTAACCTGCAGGGACAGCCGGGCTACTGGGTGCTGACGCCGCTTGCGCTCGATGACGGCGTCACGGTGCTGGCAGTGCTGCGCGGCTGGCTGGCGCACGATGCCGTCATCACCCAGGGCCGCGGCGGCCTGGCGCAGCGTGACGGACTGGCCGATACGCTTGCCCGCGAGCGCGATACCGTTGCCGTGCAGGGCGAGCTGTTTGCCCATGTGCCCCGCAGCCTGGAATTGTGGTCGCTGTCGGGCGCACCCGGTGAGCACCTGGACTGGACGCCGGGCACACTGCCCCTGGTGCAGAACCTGGAGCTGGACACACTCTCCCGGGCCATGGGCCATGCCCTCATGCCCGTGGTGCTGGCGCAGGAAAACGGGACGCTCACGCATGACTGGCCCCATCCGTCGGTGGATGCCGACACCAATCGGGGCTATGCTTTGCAGTGGTTTTCGTTTTGCGCCATCGCGGCAATCGCCTTCGCCGCGCTGGCCTGGCGCAGCCTGCACTCCCGCTCCCAGGAGTCTTAATGACCCAAACCCCCCGGCCCCGCTCGCTGACGCCCGTCGTCCTTATCCTGCTGATCGCATTGGCGCCCGTGGTCTTTGCGCTCATCGCCTATTTCATGCCCGCCTCGGGCCTGCGCCCGGGTGGCAGCACCAATTACGGCGAGCTCATCGATCCCCAGCGCCCCCTGCCACCGGCAGAGACACTGTCACTGCGAACGCTGGATGACCGGCTCTACGACCTGGAAAGCCTGCACGGGCACTGGGTACTGGTCAGCGCCGACCATGCCGCCTGCCCGGAATCCTGCGTGCGCAAACTCTTCATCCTGCGCAACTCGCACGCCAGCCAGGGCAAGGAAGTCGAGCGCCTGCGCCGCGTCTGGTTCATTCTTGATGAGGGTGAAGTGGACAAACAAATCCTGGAAGCGTACAAAGGCACTGTCATGCTGCGTGCCCGGCCCGAAACACTGGGCCGGTTCCTGGTGCCCGACGCGAATGCCGGCCAGGCAGCCGACGCCCTGCTCGCGCCCATGTGGATCATTGATCCGCTGGGCAATCTGATGATGCGCTTTCCGGCTGATGCCGACCCCATAAAGGTGCGCGACGACATCCGCAAGCTGCTGCGCAACTCGCGCATCGGCTGAGTGATGCCCAATGACTGTATTGCCCCGATTGCCATGAACAGCTCTTCCCTGCCGGCCGCAGCCACCCACGGTGCGATGCCCGATGTGCACGCACGCCGCCTGACCCGCTGGCGCCGGCTGGTGTTCCTGACCTGGTTCCTGACGCTGGACCTCATCATGTTCGGCGCCTTTGTAAGACTGACGGACTCCGGCCTGGGCTGTCCCGACTGGCCCGGCTGCTATGGCAGTGTGAGCCCGCTGGGCGCAAGTACGCACATCCAGGATGCCCTGCAGACCATGCCCTATGGGCCGGTCAGCTTCTCCAAGGCCTGGATAGAGATGATTCACCGGTATGCCGGCACCATTCTGGGCATGCTCATCATCGCCATCGTCTGGATGGCCTGGCGCTGGCGCGAAACACTGCGCGAACGCCCCACCCTGGCCACCGTCATTCTGGCGGCCGTCTGCATCCAGGGTGCCTTTGGCGCCTGGACAGTCACGATGCGGCTGATGCCCATCATCGTCACCACCCACCTGCTGGGCGGCATGCTGCTGCTGGCGCTCATGACGTGGCTGGCGGCGCGCGAGAAGACACACGCCCCGCTACCGCCCGAATCGGCGGTCTGGCGGCCCTGGGCCGCCGGCGCACTGGTACTGCTTTTCGTGCAGATCGCCCTGGGCGGCTGGGTCAGTACCAACTATGCTGCACTGGCGTGCATGGATTTCCCCCTGTGCCACGGGCAGTGGATGCCCCCCATGGACATGCACGGCGGCTTCTCGCTGGTGCGCGCCCTGGGCATGCTCCCTTCCGGCGAGATGATCTCCCAGGAAGCACTGACCGCCATCCACTGGGTACACCGCAATATGGCGTTCATCGTCTTCGCCTATCTGGGCGTTCTGGCCTGGAGGCTGCGCCGCTTCGAAGGCCTGCGCGGACCGGCACACCTGATGCTGATACTGCTGATTGCGCAGTTGTTCACCGGGCTGACGACCATCTTCTTCCAATGGCCTCTGGTCATTGCCGTGCTGCATAATGGGGGTGCGGCCGGGCTGGTTCTGGCGGGAATCACCCTGCAGGTCCGCCTGGTGCACCCAATCCCCCGCAGGATACCCACATGACCACGCTCACCACCCCCAACGCCAGCCTCTGGCGCCAGTATCTGGTGCTCACCAAGCCCCGGGTCACCCAGCTGGCGGTCTTCTGTGCCGTGATCGGCATGTTCCTGGCCGCACCCGGCCTGCCCGATCCCGGGCGTGTGGTGGCCGCCACGGTGGGCATATGGCTGATGGCGGCGGCGGCCTTTGCCGTCAACTGCCTGATCGAGCGCGAGATCGATGCGCGCATGCTGCGCACGGCGCAACGCGCCACGGCCCGCGGCAGCATCAGCAACCAGCAGGTCATCCTCTTCTCGGGCCTGTTGTGCGGTTCGGGCATGCTGGTGCTGCATCTGCTGGTCAATACGCTGACCATGTGGCTCACATTTGCCACGTTTGTGGGCTACGCCATCATCTACACCATGATGCTCAAGCCGCGCACCCCGCAGAATATTGTCATCGGCGGATTCTCGGGTGCCATGCCGCCGGCGCTGGGCTGGGCGGCCATCTCCAACGCCGTGCCGGCCGAAGCCTGGCTGCTGGTACTGATCATCTTCATCTGGACGCCGCCCCACTTCTGGGCGCTCGCCCTGTATCGCGAAACCGACTACGTCAAATCCGGCCTGCCCATGCTCACGGTCACGCACGGCAATGCCTTCACGCGCCTGCACATCCTGCTCTATAGTCTGGTATTGTTTGCCGCGACGCTGCTGCCTTTTGTGATCCGCATGAGCGGCATCTTCTATCTGGTGTCAGCCGTCATCCTCAGCGGCCTTTTCCTGGCCTATGCCTGGCAGCTGTATCGTGAATATTCCGACTACCGGGCACGCCGGCTGTTCCGCTACTCCATCATCTATCTTGCCCTGCTGTTTGCAGCATTGCTGCTTGATCACTGGGCGACCCTGCTGCGAAGCTGATACTATCCCCTGGCAATGATCTTCTTCCGTTCTTCCTTCTTTCGACTCGCCATGCTGCTGCTGGCAGGCATGCTGGCGGCCTGCTCACCCAAACCGCTGGAATTCAAGGGTTCCGACATCACCGGCACCGGCCTGGGCAAGGACATGGCCCTGACCGACACTTCGGGGCAGATGCGCCGCGTGGCGGATTACGAAGGCAAGGTGCTGGTTGTGTTCTTTGGATTCACACAGTGCCCGGACGTCTGCCCCACCGCGCTGGCGGAGCTGGCGCACGCCATGGAAATGCTGGACGAGAAAGCCGATGACGTGCAAGTCGTGCTGATCACCGTGGATCCCGAGCGCGACACGCCCGAGCTGCTGAAGGAATACGTCACCGCGTTCGATCCACGCTTCGACGCCCTGCGCGGCAGCGCAGACGAGCTGCACAAGACGGCACAGTCATTCCGCGCCTATTACGCCAGGGCACCGGGCAGCACGCCGGACAGCTACACCATGGACCACTCGGCGTCGTTCTACGTTTTTGACCGCAAGGGTGAGCCCCGTGTACTGATAGGCGGCAGCGCGGAAGCGCCGGACATCGCGGACGATTTGCGACTGTTGCTGTAGGAGAGGGGCCATCAGGCTGACGCAGAACAATCAATAATTCGGCCTAATCCCCACCCTCCAGAAGATCGGTGCATCCCCATCGGATCGTGTTCGATATTTGGACAGCAAGCCGGTATCGAGATGATCAACCTCGTCGCCTCGAAAAAATACGAATGGTGACGATGCTGTAGCCGTCCTACGATGCTATCTATTTAGCCGATATGCACCTGATGTTGCTGATCGGGCTACAGTTATTTATTCGTGGAAAAATTATGCCACTAAGTGGTACATTAGAGGGCGAGGCAAGCGCGGTGGCGTGAGAACGCTGATCGCCACCAACAAGCGCAATCGATGGTTCTTCCTGTTTGGCTTTGAGAAGAACGAGCGAGACAATATCAGAGACGATGAATTACAAGCCTTGCAGGACTATGCTGCAGATTTATTGAAGTGCACAATTGCACAGCTGAACACTGCCGTTGCCGACGACGCTTTGCTGGAGATCGCTAATGACCGGAACAGCCAAACCCAAGAGCCGCATCATGGAGGCGGTGCATGAAGGTGCTCGCGACCTGCATCGTCTCGGATTCATCGACAAGCGCAAGATGCAAAAGTACAAGCTTTTGTGTCTGGAACCGGTGCAAGACTACGATGCTGCGAAAATCAAGGCGTTGCGCAAACGCCTGCAACTGAGCCAGGCCGTCCTGGCCTCAGTACTCAATACCAGTGTATCTACTGTCCGCAAGTGGGAAGTGGGTGACAAGCGCCCCAGCGGCCCATCACAGAAACTACTCGATATCATTGAACGCAAAGGCTTGGAATCCGTACTCTGAACCTCGACGTGCGACACGGCGGCATTGGCTTGAACATACCGCCGGCCATACTCGACGTTGACGCCTTCATTCAATAAAAAAAGGGCACCAGCAGAGGTGCCCCGGAAAAAACCCGCTTCATAAGGGAGGGGAAGAGGAGAAATCGAAGCGGGCGATACAGCCGTGCTTGCGCTGTCTGTATTTGGGCAGCCGGATGACGTTTTGGTTCAATCGCTCCAGCGGGCAAATCGCAACAAAATACTACTCGGACAGCCGGGCACGCAGCTTCTTGAAAGCCGCCGCTTCGATCTGGCGGATGCGCTCGGCCGAGACGCCGAATTCGGCACCGAGCTCGTGCAGGGTGGCCCCGCCCTCGTCCTGCAGCCAGCGTGCCTGCACGATGCGCCGCGAACGCGGATCCAGATCGGCCAGTGCATTGCTCAGGCCGCTGCCCTGCAGGTGATCCAGCTCGCGCCGCTCCAGCACCTGGGTGGGCTCCTGTGCGCCTTCATCCGACAGCCAGGAGATGGGGGCATAGCCGTCATCATCATCCAGCGGCGCTTCAAACGCCAGATCACGGCCGGACATGCGCACTTCCATCTCGCTGACGTCTTGCGGACGCACATTGAGTTCGCGCGCGATGTCGTCGATCTGATCGGGCGCGAGCGTTTGCCCGTCGGGGCGCATGCGGCGCAGGTTGAAGAACAGCTTGCGCTGCGCCTTGGTGGTGGCCACCTTGACCAGACGCCAGTTGCGGATGATGTATTCGTGGATTTCGGCCTTGATCCAGTGCACGGCAAAGGAGACCAGGCGCACGCCGCGCGACGGATCGAAGCGGCGCACGGCCTTCATGAGACCGATATTGCCTTCCTGGATAAGATCGGCATGGGCCAGCCCATAGCCCAGGTACTGGCGTGAAATGGAGACCACCAGGCGCAGATGGGAAAGAATGAGCCGGCGTGCCGCATCCAGGTCATCCTTGTCGCGCAAACGTTCACCCAGCTCAACCTCTTCTTCCGGACTGAGCATGGGGATGCGGTAAGTGGCGCTGATATAGGCATCCAGCGTGCCAAGCGCACCCGGGTTGGTAATGGCCGTGGCCAACGCATTGCCCACGGGGGCCAAAGCTGTTGAAGCAGACGTCATTGACAGGTTTCCTTGACTGATCGGATTCATTTTAGCACTCGATGGCATCGACTGCTAATTTGACGTCGCAATTCGGTACAAGTTCCCTGCACCGGCGCTATACTCGAAGCCTTTATCCCCCTGCACGGAGCGCTCGCATGTCGCGCACTTCCTTCATCGCCGCCTTCAGTCTTGCTGCGGCATTGCTGTCCCTGCCCGCCGCTGCCCAGGTCAAGATCGGTGTGGTCACGTCGGCCACCGGCCCCACGGCCCTGGTCGGCATCCCGCAGAAAAACACGGTGCCCCTGCTCCCGCGCGAGATCGGCGACCTGACCGTCCAGTACATCTCGCTGGATGATGCGAGCGATCCGACGCAGACCGTTACCAGCGTACGCAAGCTGATTTCCGAGGAAAACGTGGATGCCATCATTGGCCCCACCGGCTCTCCGAATGCCATGAGCGTCCTCACCTTCGTGGCCGAGTCGGGCACACCCATGCTGGCACCGGTGGGCACGGCCGCCGTCGTGCTGCCCATGACCGAAGAGAAACGCTGGGTCTTCAAGACCACGCAGAACGACGACATCATCGCCCGCGCACTCGTGGATCACATGGTGCAAAACGGCGTCAGGACGCTGGGCTTCATCGGCATGAACGATGCCTATGGCGAGAACTGGCTCAAGGTGATGACGGCGCTGGCCGCCGCGCACGACATCCGCATCGTGGCCACCGAACGTTTCCAGCGCTCGGACCCGTCGGTCACGGGGCAGTCGCTGAAGCTGCTGGCGGCCCGGCCCGATGCCGTGCTTGTGGCGGCCACCGGCGCGGCTGCCGTGCTCCCGCAGGTCACACTGGCCGGCCAGGGCTATCAGGGCCGGTTCTACCAGACGCACGGTGCCGCACTGGATGCCTTCCTGAAACTCGGCGGCAAGTCGGTGGAAGGCACGATCCTGGCCGCCGGCCTGATGCTCGTGCTGCCGGAAATTGACGACAACAATCCATCACGGCCCATCGTCGAGGAATACATCGCCCGCTATCGCGCGCTGTACGATGTCGTGCCGGCCACTTTCGGCGCCAATGTATACGATGCCGGGCTGCTGCTCGAGCAGGCCGTGCCACTGGCGGCACAGACGGCACAGCCGGGTACGGCTGCCTTCCGTGCCGCCTTGCGCGACGCCCTGGAGCAGACTCGCGAACTCGTGGCCACCCAGGGCGTCTACAACATGACGCCCGACGATCACAGCGGTTTCGACGAACGCGGACGCGAGCTCATCACCGTGCGCGACGGCCAGTGGCGGCTGCTACGCTGAAATACCCAGCTGGCGCGCATGGAACGCCAGGTGATCGGCCATGAAGGTGGCAATGAAGTAATAGCCGTGGTCATAGCCGGCATGGCGGCGCAGCGTGAGCGGCTGATCGGCCTGGCGACAGGCCTGCTCGAAAGCTTCGGGATAGAGCTGCTCTGCCAGGAAGCCGTCGGCCAGGCCCTGATCGATGAGTATGCCGCCCGGAAAAGGGCGTCGGGCGCCGGCCATCAGCATACTGGCGTCATGGGCCGACCAGGCCTTGCGATCCGGCCCCAGGTAGGCGGAAAACGCTTTCTCGCCCCAGGGACAGCGGCTGGGCGCCGCGATAGGCGCAAACGCCGATACCGACTGAAAGCGCTCGCGGTGGCGCTGGGCCAGCACAAGGGCACCATGCCCGCCCATGGAATGCCCGCAGATGCCCACACGCGCCGCATCACCCGGCAGGGCCCGGGTGACCCCATCGAACAGTTCCTGCATGATCCAGCTTTCCATGCGATAGTGCATGGACCAGGGCGCCTGGGTGGCATCCAGGTAGAAACCGGCGCCGGTACCCAGATCCCAGTCATCATCCTCACCGGGCACGCCGGCACCGCGCGGGCTGGTGTCGGGGGCAACCAGCATGATGCCGTGGTGTGCGGCCATGCGCTGCGCACCCGCCTTGATCATGAAGGTTTCCTCTGTGCAGGTCAGGCCGGCCAGGAAGAACAGCACGGGCACCCTGCCATGCTGCGCCTGGGGCGGCACAAAGACCGAAAACCGCATGGGCAGGCCGATAGTGGTGGAAGCGTGGCGATAGAAACGCTGGCTGCCGTCGAAGCAGCGGTGCTGGCTGACCAGCTCGAGACCGGCGTCATTCACGTCTGTATTCTCCTTGTGACAAACTGCTGGATAGCTTCAAGCTTACCGCAGCAGTGCATTATCCGGTGTTCCGTCGATGCATCAAATGCGATATCCACCTTGATTCGTACGGACAAATAACGTACATTCACATATTACATATGAATCAACCCTCAAAAGGCAAACCATGCTGACCACACCTGAAGCCCACCTCAAGCCACGCAATGCGCGCCTTGAGGTGCGCGTGTCCAGCGACCAGAAAGACTTTTTCCAGCAGGCGGCGAGTCTGACGGGACGTACCCTGAGCGAACTTGTCGTCGACAGCACGCAGGAAGCGGCTGCGAAGATCGTGCAGGAGCATGAGCTCATCCGCCTCAGCCGCGAAGAGCAGCTTGCTTTCGTGACCACACTGCTGACCCCTTCCGCACCAGGACCGCGCTTGCAGAAGGCCGCGCAGGCCTACCGCCAAAAGGCAGGGAACTGATTGGCGCTTATTCTTGCTCCGGAGCACATCAGCCCGCTTGCCAGAATCCATGACCGCAAGTCATTCGACTGCGGCGAGGAAGGCCTGAATCGTTATTTACGCACGCAAGCGCGACAGGATGCTGAAAGGCGAGTGGCGGCGCCGTTTGTGCTCACGGGGCCGGACACCCGGAAAATCCACGGCTTCTACACCCTTTCATCGTCCATCATTCCCGTTGATGAGTTGCCCGCAGATCTGATGAAGCGGCTGCCACGCTACGGTCAATTACCCGTTACACTGCTCGGCCGGCTGGCTGTGGATCGTTCCGCTGCCGGGCAAGGTGTCGGCGAATTCCTGCTGATCGATGCCTTGCGCCGCTGCCTGGAGACCGCACAGCAGATCGCAGCCATGGCAGTGATTGTGGATGCAAAAAACGAGGGGGCAGAAAGCTTTTACCGTCATTTTGATTTTCAGCCGTTCCAGCATGCGCCCCTTCGGCTGTTCCTGCCCATGTCGCAGATAGCGCAACTTTTCGAATAGCGTATCGATTGGTATCTTGCCTTGCTCAATACTCCGAAGACTTCCCGGTGATGGCGACCCCCGCACGCAGGACCAGATAGCCCACGCCGTCCAGAAACCGCTGCCAGATCCGGCGTGAATTCCAGGCCTGACTGGTGATGCGCCGGCAATGCTGCGCCAGGGCTTTTTCGAGCTCGGTGCGCAGGCTTTGGGCAAACGCAGCATCATCAACCCAGACGTTGGCCTCACGCGCAAGAAACAGGCTGAACGGATCAAGGTTGGCCGATCCCACCATGGCCTGATCATCAATGACGGCGACCTTGGCGTGCAGGTAGCTGGGCTGGTATTCATACAGCTCGACGCCGCCGGCAAGCAGCTCGGCATACATATGGCGGCTGGCCCAGTGCTGTACCGGATACTCCGGCCGCCCCTGCAGCATCAGCCGCACGCGCACACCGCGCCGCGCGGCCTCCACCATGGCATTGCGCAGGCGCCGTCCGGGGAAGAAATAGGCGTTGGCAATCAGGACGTCCCTGCGGGCCTCGCGCAAGGCGAGCAGGTAAACCTTCTCTATACGGCGTGCAAACCGGAAGTTGTCGCGCAGCACCAGCGCCGCACGCTGACCCGGCTCGGCTGCCGGCACGGGTGCCGGCCGGCGCCGCGCCCGCCACTGCATCAGGCGGCTGAGCCGGCGCTGGAAGCCTTCCAGGTCGTCGGGACGGCGCCAGCCCATGCGCAGCCACAGGGTACGCTGGGCGCGCAACAGATCGGCCACCAGCGGCCCGCGCAGGCGCACTGCAAAATCGAAGCGTGGCATGGGCCCGCAGCCATCATTCGGCACATCGAAATAGTCATCGAGGATGTTGATCCCGCCGACAAAGCCGACACAACGGTCGATCACCGCCGTCTTGCGATGCAGGCGGCGCAGGCGGGAAGGCGACAACCGCCGGCGCCAGGTTCCTTTGGGGCGGGGCTTGTAGATGCGCCAGCGGACACCCATGGCCTGCAGGCGCGCAACCAGCTCATCCGCCTGTGCGTGGCTGCCAAAACCGTCGATGACCACTCGCACGCGCACACCGCGGGCGCAGGCCGCCGCCAGGGTGTCCAGCACATGCCGGCCGGTGGCATCCAGATTGAAGATATAGGTTTCCAGATGCACGCTGTGGCGCGCCGCATCCACGGCTGCGCACAGGGCCGGAAAGAAGTCGGCGCCGCTGTTGAGCAGGTCAATACCATTGCCGTCGCGCCAGTCCAGCTTCACCGATGGAAAGGGCAAGAGGGCCATGATGCCACCGCCTCAGGGCAATTCAAGTTCCGTGAGCAGCGGCGCGTGATCGGAAAGCTGGCGCCACGGCGTGCCCTGCAGAACCTGCGCCTGGCGTACGGCAAAGCCGCGCTGATAGATGCGATCCAGCCGCAGCCACGGGAAGGCCGCCGGGAAAGTGCGTGGCGGCGGCGTCAGGCGGGCCGCGCCCTGATGCCCCAGCTCATGCACGGCACGCTGGCCCGCCGTGGGGCGTGCACGGCGCAGCGTGCTGCGGATGCGATGGATGGGTCCGCCGTAGGCGGGCACGGCAATACCACTGTGCGGCGCGACGGCAAACACTTCGTAGAGCTGGAGCTGGCGCACGAACAGCGGCGCCAGCTGATTCTTCCAGTCGTTGAAGTCACCGGCAATCAGCAAAGGCTCGTCATCCGGCACCCACAGGCGGATGCGCTCGACCAGGGCGGCAATCTGGCGCGATCGCCCGCCCCCGAACAGCCCCAGGTGCACCACCAGGCAATGCACGGGACGGCCATCCATATCGATGACCACGTGCAGCAGGCCACGCTGCTCCAGCCGGTGATCGGAAATATCGAGATTTTCCTGATGCAGGATGGGAAAGCGGGTCAGCAGTGCATTGCCGTGATCGGTGCGCGGACGCACGGCATTGCAGCCATAGGCGGCCTCCATGCCCAGCGCCGCACTGAGCGACTCATGCTGGGCATGCAGGCTGGAACGCATCTCGTTGCGCCCCTGCACTTCCTGCAGGAAGAGCAGGTCGGGACGCAGGCCATACAGGCCCAGGCGCAGGTCGGCCAGCGACTCCCGGCTGCCCGTGGCCGAGCGCCCCTTGTGGATGTTGTAGCTGATGACCCGTATGGCGGACACGATTACTCCAGCTTGGGCGCCGGCGTGCGCACGCGGATGTGGAGCTCGCGCAGCTGGGCCTCGTCCACGGTGGACGGCGCCTGGGTAAGCAGACACTGGGCACGCTGCGTCTTGGGAAAGGCGATGACATCGCGAATCGAGTCGGCGCCCGCCATCAGGGTGACCAGCCGATCCAGCCCAAAGGCCACGCCGCCGTGCGGCGGCGCACCGTACTGGAGTGCATCGAGCAGGAAGCCGAACTTCTCGCGCGCCTGCGTCTCATCGATGCCCAGCGCCTGGAAGACCTTGGCCTGGATCTCGGCGCGATGGATACGCACGGAGCCGCCCCCGACTTCCCAGCCGTTGATCACCATGTCATAGGCCTTGGCCCTGACACGCGCCGGATCGGACTGCAACCAGTCCTCGTGGCCATCCTTCGGACTGGTGAACGGATGATGGGCGGCCGACCAGCGCTGTGCCTCCTCGTCGTACTCGAACATGGGAAAGTCGACGACCCACAATGGCTTCCAGCCGGCCTCGAACAGCCCGTTTTCCCGACCGAAATCGCTGTGGCCGATGCGCACGCGCAAGGCGCCCATGGCGTCATTGACGATGCGCGCCCTGTCGGCACCGAAGAAGATCAGATCCCCGTCCCGGGCGCCGGTGCGCTCGAGGATGGCACGCAAGGCGTCATCGTGGATGTTCTTGACGATGGGCGACTGCAGGCCGCCGGGCACCACATCCGCCTGGTTGACCTTGATATAGGCCAGGCCGCGCGCACCGTAGATGCCGACAAAGCGCGTGCAGGCATCGATCTCGCTGCGCGGCAATGCGCCGCCGCCGGGCACGCGCAGCGCCACAACACGACAGGATGCATCGTTGGCCGGGCCGGAGAAGACCTTGAAGTCCACATCGCGCAGCACGTCGGCCACATCGACCAGCTCGAGATTGACGCGCAGATCGGGCTTGTCCGAGCCATAGCGCTGCATGGCCTCCTCCCAGCTGAGCGTGGGCAGCGGCGTGGGCAGGCTGACCTGCAATACCTTCCCGAACACCTCGCGCACCATGCCTTCGAACAGGCTGCGGATGGCCGCTTCATCAAGAAAGGATGTTTCACAATCGATCTGGGTGAACTCGGGCTGGCGATCGGCCCGCAGGTCCTCGTCGCGAAAGCACTTGGTGATCTGGTAATAGCGATCGAAACCCGACACCATGAGCATCTGCTTGAACAGCTGCGGCGACTGCGGCAGGGCGAAGAAATGGCCGGCATGCACGCGCGACGGCACCAGATAGTCACGCGCGCCTTCGGGCGTGCTGCGCGTGAGCATGGGCGTCTCGATATCGATGAAGCCCTGGGCATCCAGATGGTTGCGCACCACCATGGCCACCCGATGGCGCAGCATGAGGTTGTGCTGCATCTGCGGGCGGCGCAGGTCCAGCACGCGATGCGTGAGCCGCGTGGTTTCGGAAAGCTTGTCGTCATCCAGCTGGAAGGCCGGCGTGACCGAAGGGTTGAGGATGCTCACCTCATCGCAGACCACCTCGATCTCGCCCGAAGCGAGATCGGGATTCACCGTACCTTCGGGGCGCAGGCGCACGCGGCCGCGCACGCGCAGGCAGTACTCGTTGCGCAGGCGCTCGGCCGTGGCAAAAGCCTGTTCATTGGCGGGGTCGAACACCAGCTGGGCCAGACCGGCGCGATCGCGCAGATCGATGAAGATAACGCCCCCGTGGTCGCGACGGCGATGCACCCAGCCGTAGAGAGTCACGATCTGGTCCAGATGGTCTTTGTTCACCTCGCCGCAGTAGCAGGTACGCATCGAAAAACACTCCGTTGATTGATGAGGGCGGGCCACCCGGCCCGCGGTCAGATTCTGTCGCGAAATCAGGATTCGTCCGGGTGCCGGTCATCCAGGCTGCTGCTCGGGCCCGGTTCGCCGCCAAGGTCCGACAGGCCCAGCGGCGGCCCTTCGGGCGGCACGTGGACGGGTCCGGGCAGCAGGATGCCGGCAATGCCCTGTGGCGCGACCACCCCCAGGGAGACAATATACTTCAGCGCGGCATCGACACTCATGTCCAGCCAGTGCACTTCACTGCGTGCCATCATGAGGAAGAAGCCCGACGTCGGATTGGGCGTGGTGGGCACATAGACGTTGATGACCCCCGAGCCCAGGTGATCGGCGAGCTCACCGCCCGGCGCTCCGGTCACAAAAGCGATGGTCCATACGCCGCGCCGCGGGTATTGCACCAGCACGGCATGGCGGAATGCCTGGCCATCGGGTGCCAGTACGGTATCGCTGACCTGCTTGACCGAATGGTAGATGGTGCGTACCAGCGGGATGCGTCCCAGCAGGCCTTCCCAGCGATCGACCAGCGCCTGGCCGATGAAATTGGCGCCCAGCACGCCCGAAACCCAGACCACCAGCACCACCAGCACCATGCGGATGCCGGGCACATCGACCCCGAGCAGGGCTTCGGGCAGCAGGAAGTCCGGCACCACGCTTTCCAGCGCGTTGACCAACAGCATCAAGACCCACAGGGTGATGACCAGGGGAATCCAGATCAGCAGGCCCGTGATGAGATATCGCTTGAAGAACCGCATGGCCCTCGTGCGCCGGCAAGCGCATTGACATTCAGCTAGTCGGACGGTGCCGCGCTGGTGGTGCTTGCGGCGCTGCCGCCGCCCCCGTCACCAGCCGGTGCACCGGCTTCACCCGACGGTGCCGCTTTCTGTGCCGGTTTGCCGCCATCACGGAAATCCGTCACATACCAGCCCGTACCCTTGAGCTGGAAGCCCGCAGCGGTAAGCTGCTTGACCAGCGCGGGCCGGCCGCACTGCGGGCAATCGACCAGCAAAGGATCTGATACTTTTTGTAACACATCTTGCTCATGACCACAAGCCGAGCATTTATACGCATAAATCGGCACGACCACTCTCACCTGAAAACATTCTGCGGGCATGCATACATGACGCCGGGGCGCAAGCCCGCGCCAACAGGTCATTTTAGCGGTTTTCGCGGGCCCGTGCCCCCGCCGCCCGGCCTGCTCAGAAGGTCTTGGGCAGCAGGAACATCCCGGCGGCGATGAGCGTGGGCACCGATGCCGTCATGAGCAGCTTGAGCGGCGAGATTGCACCGTCGGGAAAGCAGCCCTTGAGGATGGCGAAACCGGCCGGATTGGGCGCATTGGCGATGACCGTCAGACCACCGCCTGTAACGGCCCCCGCCACCAGCATGTAGCGCCACATCTCGCTAGTGCCTTCAACCAGCGAACCGAGATAGGTGAGCGCGGCATTATCCGTGACCGCCGTGAGCAGCGTGGCACCCACAAACAGCACCATGGGCGAAAGGCTGCCGAGCAGCTCCTGCAGCCACCATTGCTGCAGACCGCCCAGCAGCACCAGGCCGGCCAGGAAGAAGCCCACCATCAGGCCCTCGCGCATGATGAGCGGACTCTGGTGACGGCTGTAGGCGTGGGCATAGCCGATGAAGAGCATCAGGAAACCGAGGAAGATCACCGGGTGATGCGAGGACAGCACAATGCTGACCAGAAAGAAGGTGTGAATGGCGATGACTGCCGGCGGTACGGGCGGGCGTACGGGGCGGCCGTCATCCTGGGCGCCGCCGATGCTGCCATCGAGCAGGTGCGTGCGGGAAATGAAGGTGAGTATGCCCGCATTGATCAGGACCGCCGCCGCCGCGCGCCAGCCGAAGTGGGTGGCCATGTAGGCGGTATCCCAGCCGAAGCTCTGCGCCACCATGAGCACGGGCGGCGCGGCGTAGGCCGTGAGCACACCGCCGATGGAGATGTTGACGAACAGCACGCCGATGGTGAGGTACTTGAAGCCGGCCTGACCCGGGCGGTTGAAATAGGCATCGCGCAGCAGCAGGGCTGCCAGCGTCATGGCTGCGGGTTCGGTAATGAAGGAGCCGGCCAGCGGCACGAAGGACATGGTCACGAAGAACAGTGCCAGCTCGCGCTTCATCGGCAGGACGCGTGCGATATTGCGCACCAGCATGTTCACCAGCTCAATGATGGGGCGGCTGGCGGCCACAACCATGATGGCGAACACGAAGGCCGGTTCGGCAAAGTTGCGCGTGTCCATATAGTTGACGGCGTCATCCAGCCCGGACAGCAAGGCCATGCAGGCCAGCATGACACAGGCCCAGACGCCGAACACCGCTTCGACTTCGGACAGCAGATGCCACAGCCCGGCATGCGGGCCGCCCTTATTGGCAAGACGGGCGAATACGGGCACGGAAAACGTATGGACAATGGCGATGGCGAACAAGCCGGTTGCCAGATATTCGATTGGACTGTGCATGCCTTCCCCTTCTACTTATTCAACGCAAGAGCCGTCAGTCCTGGGGCGGCCGGCAGCCCTTTCGAGTGCAGATTGTCGCACGATTCAAAGCAGCGTGCCCCCCAGCGCGGCAATCACCAGGAGCACACCCACCGTCATATTGCTGCGGAAAAGCCGGAAACTGCGATCCGGCCGCGCCACATCGAACACCCGCATCTGCCAGGCCAGATGCAGGGCAATTCCGGCCAGCACCACGTAATATGCCCAGGACAGGCCCATGCCGATGCCGGCCAGCAGCCAGAGCACCACCGTGGCCAGGTAAAAGCCGCTGATCCAGGCCTTTCCGTTGTCCCGGAACCGCAGGGCCGTGGATTTGAGCCCCAGCATGGTGTCGTCACGCATGTCGACATAGGCATAGACCGAGTCGTAACCGACCTGCCACATGACGGCGCCCAGCCACATGGCCACAGCGGCAAGCGGCACCACATTCTGTGTATCCGACCATGCCATGAGCATGCCCCAGTTGAACCCGATGCCCAGAACGATCTGTGGCCAGTAGGTGAAGCGCTTGCACAGCGGGTAGACGATCACGATGGGCACCAGGGCAACCGCCAGCCAGCGACTGTAGCCATTGAGGGCAAACAGCAGGAGTGCACAGGCCACAAGCTGGGCAAGCACAAACCAGAGGGCCTGGCGCAGGGTGATCTGCCCGCTGGTGAGCGGGCGAAAGCGCGTGCGTTCAACCTTGCGATCGAAGTCGCGATCGAAGATGTCATTGAATGTGCAGCCCACGCCGCGCATCAGCAAGGCGCCCAGCGAGAAGATGAACAGGCGAAACAGTGTGGGCAGGCCGTCCGCCGCCTGTACCAGCGCCGCCAGACAGGGCAGCAGTGTGAGCCAGGTGCCTACCGGGCGATCAAGACGGCACAGCCGGGCGTAGGGCCGCCAGGCCTGTGGCAGCCACCGCTCGACCCAGTCGTCGAAACGCATGTCGGAAAGATCGGGAAGTTCGGGTACGTCCTGTGAGGCCGGGGATGCAGACATGAGAGAGGGTTATCGGGTTGAAGAAGATCGGGTTGAAGAAGGAAACCGGATCCGGGTCGACACCGGGCCGCTAGCGGCGCCGTCCACTGTCCTGACGGCGGATCTGGCGCCGCAGCCACAGGAACAATGAAAGAGAGCAGCCCAGTGCCGTCACGAAGATACCGATGACAATCCATTCGCCTGTTGTCATGTCACACGCTCATTCGGCCTCGAGGCTTTCACGCTCGAGTTGCAGATACTGTCCGTAGGCATTGATGCGGTTCGCCTCCTCGAATGCCGGATACGCCTCGAAGCGGCTCCAGTCCGTCGCCGCATACGCTTCTTCAAAATCCATCATCTCGTCCACGGCCGCACCCATCTGCTCGCGCATATAAAGCAGATAGTCGCGCGTGAGCTGCATGTCAGCCACGGTATCGGTGGATGACGGCCCATGCCCGGGCACGACCACTCGCGGGCCGAGCGCGCCCATGCGATCCAGGGCGGCCAGCCATGCCTTGCTGTCAGCCGGCCCCACGAAGGGAATGCGCCCGCTGAAATAGAGATCACCGGCAAACAGCACTTCGTCGGCCGGTACATACAGCATGATATCTTCCGGGGAATGGGCGCCGCTCACATCGATGATGCGCAAGGCCACGCCCCCCATGTCGAACACCAGCGGCCCGCCGTCCTCAAAAGTAAGCCAGCGGTCGGCCGGTACCAGCCGGGTGTCTTCGTCGACCCAGGGCGCCAGGTCGGCGCGGCGCTGTGCGAGCCGCTCCCGGGCTTCATCGGAATGCAGATAGGCGCGCGCGGCGGTATGCGCCCAGATTTCGGCGCCGGCCGCCTTGAATGCCTGCAAGCCGTAGATATGATCGGCATGATAGTGGCTGATGATGACCAGGCGTACCGGCTGGTCCGTCACGGCGGCGATGGCATCGAGCATGGCCTGGCCCAGCGCCGGTGTGCCCAGCGTGTCAAAGGCCACCACCCCGCCCGGCGTGACCACGAAGCCGGCGTTTGACATGAAACCCTTGTTCTCGTGGCTGGCCATGCCTGTTTCACCCGCGAAATAATAGCTGTGCGGCCCGAGCTGTACAGGTTCGAGCACGATGGCATCCCGGGCGGAAGCCGCCGACGGCACCACAAGCACGGCAAGCAGCACGATCCGGATGGCGGCATACAGACGGCCGCTGAGATTGCGCATGGGACCCTCCCCTTGACCACCCCCGCAGAAACGACGGTTTCATAGTACCACCGTCGACCTTGCATTCCGAATTTCCCCGGGAGTTTTGAGGAGGCTTGAATTCTTGAGAGAATAGAGCCATGAGCACTCAAGTCAGGCTTCGGAACTGGCTTCGCTGTTTGATGACGATGAGGGGCACAAACGATGAGCTATTTCACCGATGCACAGCTTGAAGCCATGATGGCTGATCTGGAGTCTGACCGCGTCGAGCGCAAACAATCATTCCAGGGCAATGCCCCGCAAAAGGTGCGAGAGGCCGTTTGTGCCTTTGCCAACGATTTGGCGGGGCACGGCGAGCCTGGTGTGGTACTGATTGGCGTACACGACGGCGGCACACCTGTGCACGGCTTTACTGTTACCGATGATCTCCTGCGCAGCCTTGCCGACATCAAGACTGATGGCAATACCGTACCGCCACCGACACTGTTGGTGGAAAAGCGCATACTGCGAGGCCATGACATTGCCGTGATCACCGTATGGCCTTGCGACACGCCACCTGTGCGCTACAAGGGGCGTATCCATCTACGCTGGGGGCCGCGCCGCGGACTGGCTTCACAACAAGACGAGCGTATTCTCAATGAGCGCCGCCGCTACCGTGACAAGCCTTTTGACGTACAAGCAGTACATGATGCAGAGCTGAATGAGCTTGATCGCCTGCGTTTTGAGCAGGAATACCTACCTGCTCTGGTAGCCCGCGACGTACTGGAAACCAACGAGCGTAGCTATGCGCAAAAACTGGCTGCCACCAAAATGATACTGAGCGACAGTGCCCCCGTGCCAACGGTACTTGGTCTTCTGGTGATCGGAAGGTCTCCTGTTGACTGGCTACCAGGGGCGTATACACAATTCCTTCGGCTTGCCGGCACAGACTTGACTGCGGCTGTAATCGATGAAGAGCAGATTCACGGCACTGTCGCAGACCAGATTCGCAAGTTGGAAGAAAAGCTTGCAGCGCACAATCAACGCACCGTACGCTTCAGTGACAGAGAAACAGAGGATTGGCATGAAGCCTATCCTTCGGAGGCGTTGCGCCAATTAGTGCGTAACGCCCTGATGCACCGCAGTTACGAGACGACGAATACTCCGGTACGTGTGTATTGGTTTGACGACCGCATCGAGATTCACAACCCGGGCGGCCCTTTCGGTAGCGTAACACCAGAGAACTTTGGCCAGCCTGGCATTACAGACTACCGCAACCCCAATCTGGCCGAGGCGTTGCGAGCGCTCGGCTATGTACAGCGCTTTGGCGCCGGCATTGCGATCGCGCGCAAGGCACTGGGCGAACGGCTGCGCTTCGAGGTGCAACCGGGCGTGGTGGCGGCGATCATTCAGAGAGACGAGGCATGACACCGCACATCGTGTTTTTCAACAACAAAGGGGGCGTTGGCAAGACTTCGTTGGTCTACCACTGCGCTTTCATGTTTGCCGAGCTAGGATTTCGAGTGCTGGCCGTCGATCTCGACCCTCAATCCAACTTGTCCATCATGGCACTGGACGAATCTCGGCTCGAAGCCTTGTGGCCCGATGATGAACATCGGCTGACAATGTACGGCGCACTCGCACCCCTATTCGATGGCACCGGCGACATTCTTCAGGCACATATCGAATGCTTGAATGATCGTCTCGGCCTGCTGATCGGAGACTTGACCCTGTCTCGTATTGAGGATGACCTATCCACAGAATGGCCCCGCTGTCTTGAAGGTCGCGAGCGAGCGTTTCGTGTTACCACCGCTTTCTGGCGGATTATTGATGAAGCTGCAAGGCGGCACCAAGCAGATGTTGTGCTGCTCGATGTCGGTCCAAATCTGGGTGCAATCAACCGGGCGGCTTTGGTTGCTTCCAGTCACGTGATCATGCCTGTAGCACCAGACCTGTTCTCGCTCCAGGGTTTAAAAAACCTTGGGCCGAGCCTGCTCAAATGGCGCAACACATGGGAAACCGCACGCAAGACGGCACCTGATGCCCTTGGGGTAATGCCGCGAGGCGATATGCAGCCTATCGGCTACGTGCTGATGCAACATGCCGAGCGTCTTGGACGACCGACCAAGGCGTACGCCAAATGGCAGTCGAGACTACCAACGGCCTATCGCGATAGCATCCTGGGGAGCAAAGCCGGCGCTGGCGAAAATGATGACAACCAGATTCAGCGCATCAAGCACTATCGCAGCTTGATGCCCATGGCAATGGAATCACGAAAACCGATGTTTTATCTGAGCAGTGCCGATGGTGCCATTGGTGCACATCAAGCTAATGTACAGCAATGCTACGAAGATTTTTCCGCCTTGGTTAGAGCCATTACCGTGCGTGCCGGCTTAAAAAAACTCTCTTGATACGATAAAACCCCACCTCGGCAAGCCCTGTGTCTGCCGGCACCCTGCTCCTGATTCGCGATCAGAACGGAATATCGTCCGGGCCATCCATGAAACCATCATCCGCCGGGGCCGGCGAAGCGGTCTTGCGCGGGGCGGGCGCAGCGCGCGGGGCGGCAGGCGCCGAGGCCCGCCCCCCGGCGTAATCATCAAAGTCCGCCCCGCGGCCGCCGTCACCATCACCGCGCCCGCCCAGCATCTGCATCTGTTCAGCAACGATTTCGGTAGACCAGCGATCCTGGCCGGTTTCCTTGTCCTGCCACTTGCGCGTCTGCAGCCGGCCCTCGATATACACTGCACGACCCTTGCGCAGGTATTCGGCAGCGACTTCGGCCGTGCGACCGAACAGCACCACACGGTGCCATTCCGTCTCTTCAATGCGCTCGCCCGAATTGCGGTCGCGACGCACGAATGTGGTGGCCAGGGAAAGATTGCAGATTGCCGCGCCATCGGCACTGTAGCGGACTTCAGGGTCACGCCCGAGATTGCCGACAAGAATGACTTTGTTCACTGAAGCCATGAAGAATACCCCCGGTAATATGCTGAAAGACGGATGCTGAAAGACGGAACGCTCATGCCATTATCGGGCATTGCGAGGTGTGTCGCTATTGTGCAGACTACCTGCCCCTGACGGGCGCCTGGAAGCCGCGCGCAGCCACATACCATAACAGCGCCAGACCGGCCGACGCCAGCAGGACGACGGCGCTGCGCCCTGCCGACGCCAGCAGGCCGCCGATGGCCCCGCCCAGGAAGATGCCCAGATTCTGCGCCGTATTGTAAAGACCGAGGGCCAGCCCCTTGTACTCGGGCGGCGCCACGCGCGACACGAGCGACGGCTGCAGCGCCTCAAGAATGTTGAAGGCCACGAAGAAGCCGATGAGTGTGGCCACGACGCCATTGAAACTGTCAACCGAGAAGGCCATCAGCCCCAGCATGAGCGCCAGCACCAGCACCGAGATATCCAGCGTTGTCTTGTAGGCATGGCGTGTTTCGGTCACGAAAACCGCCGGCACCATGAGTACGAAGGACGCCAGGATGACCGGCAGATAGACTTTCCAGAGCGTGGCTGAATCAAAGCCGCCCAGGGTGCTGAGCATGCCCGGCACAACGATGAACAGGGCCATCAGGATGAAGTGCAGGCAGAACACGCCGAAGTTCAGGCGCAGCAGGTCGGCATGGCGCAACACGTCAGCCATGCGTGCCTGGGTACCGGGCAGGGGCGCACGCGGCACCGACGGTACGACAAAGGTGGCAATGAGCAGGCAGGCAAAACCCATCAGGCTGATGACCCAGAACAGGCCGGACAGGCCGAACTCGCCCACCAGAACGGGCGACAGCACCAGCGAGAGCGCAAACGACAGGCCGATGGAAGCGCCCACCATGGCCATGGCGCGTGTGCGCACTTCGGGGCGTGTCGCATCCGCCAGCCAGGCGGTGATGGCGGCCGAGATGGCGCCCAGGCCCTGGATGGTGCGACCCACGATCACCCAGTCCACATCGGTGGCCAGGGCGCAGATCACGCCGCCGGCCACGAAGGCGGCCAGGCCGCCGACGATGATGGGGCGACGCCCCCAGCGGTCGGACGCCATGCCCAGCGGTATCTGCATGATGGCCTGCGTGAGCCCGTAGGCGCCCAGAGCCAGTCCCACGCGCAGGGGATCGTTGCCCCCCGCCAGCGTGGGCGCCGCAACGGCAAAGATGGGCGTGAGCAGGAACAGGCCCAGCATGCGCACGGCAAACAGCAGGGCCAGCGAGATACTGGCACGGCGCTCGGCCGGCGTCAGCCGCAAGCGCTCTGGCCGGGAACCGGCGCGGGCATCATCGGCCGGGGTGGTGGAATCGGTCATGAGAACTCAAATAAGAGGAATGAAACACGGCGGGCACCGGGTCGGCCTGACACGCGACACCACGCCGCGCTATAGTAAATGGTTGGCCTTTGAAAACCTGTTGCCGGAACTTGATGAACGCCATTCGCATTCGGGGCGCGCGTACGCACAACCTGAAAAACATTTCCATTGACCTGCCCAGACATCAGCTGGTGGTAATGACCGGCCTGTCGGGATCGGGAAAATCATCGCTGGCCTTCGACACCCTGTATGCCGAAGGCCAGCGCCGCTATGTGGAAAGCCTGTCGGCCTACGCCCGGCAATTCCTGCAGCTGATGGAAAAACCCGACGTCGACCTGATCGAAGGTCTGTCGCCGGCCATCTCGATAGAGCAGAAGGCGGCCGGAAACAACCCGCGTTCCACCGTGGGCACCATCACGGAGATCCACGATTATCTGCGCCTATTGTACGCGCGAGTCGGCACACCCCATTGCCCCGAGCACCACCTGCCGCTCCAGGCCCACAGCGTCAGCCAGATCACGGACGCCCTGCTGGCGCGCCCGGCCGACACGCGGCTGGCCATACTGGCGCCCATGGTACGGGGCCGGACGGGTGATCTGACGGCGGAGCGCAAGGCCCTGCAGGCCCAGGGCTTTGTGCGTATCCGTCTTGACGACAGGCTGCTGACACTGGATGAAGTCATCGATATCGATGCGGAGCAACCCCATGACATGGACGTGGTGGTGGATCGCCTGCGCGTGCGCCCGGATGTGGGCCAGCGTCTGGCGGAAAGCGTGGAAACCGCCCTGGGGCTGACCGACGGACGTGTGCTTGTGCTCGACATGGACACCCGGGAAACGCTCGCCTTCTCGCAACACTATGCCTGCCCGCGCTGCGACTACCGCCTGATGGAGCTCGAGCCACGGCTGTTCAGCTTCAACAATCCCGTGGGCGCCTGTCCGGCCTGTGACGGCCTGGGTCGTGTGGATGTGTTCGACCCGCGCCGTGTCGTTGCCTTTCCCGAGCTCAGCCTGGCGGGCGGCGCCATCCACGGCTGGGACCGCCGCAATGCGTTCACCTTCACTCTGGTCACCAGCCTGGCGGCACACTACGGTTTCGACATCGATACGCCCTTCCAGGATCTGCCCGAGCCGGTGCGCCAGATGCTCCTGTACGGTTCGGGCGAGGAGCCCATCGCCTTTCTCTATCTGAACGAGCAGGGGCGCAGCACGGTACGCCACCACCCTTTCGAGGGCATCATCCCGAATCTGCAGCGACGCTGGCGCGAGACCGATGCGGCGGCGGTGCGCGAGGAGCTCAACAAGCTGCGCCACAGCCAGCCCTGCCCCGAATGCGGCGGTGCACGCCTGCGCACCGAAGCGCGCCACGTCCTGCTGGGCGGCGACGGCGGCACCGGTCCCGATGCGCGGGCCATCTTCGAACTCGAGGCAATGGCACTGGATGCCTGTCTGGACTGGTTCCACGCACTGGCCCTGCAGGGTGCGCGCCGCGAGATTGCCGCACGCATCGTGCACGAGATCTCGGCGCGGCTGGCGTTTCTCAACAATGTGGGCCTGAACTACCTGTCGCTCGATCGCAGCGCCGACACCCTGTCCGGCGGCGAGGCCCAGCGCATACGGCTGGCCAGCCAGATCGGCTCGGGACTCACCGGTGTCATGTACGTCCTGGACGAACCGTCCATCGGCCTGCACCAGCGCGACAACCATCGCCTGATCCGCACCCTGCAGGACCTGCGCGACCTGGGCAACAGCGTCATCGTCGTCGAACATGACGAAGACATGATCCGTGCCGCCGATTTCGTTGTCGACATGGGCCCGGGCGCCGGCGAGCACGGGGGCAGGATAGTCGCCAGCGGCACGCCGGCCGAAATCATGGCGAATGATGATTCGCTCACCGGCCAGTACATGGCCGGCGTGCGCCGCATCGCGATTGCTGCAAACCGGCCCGTGGACGACACCCTGCCCCGCCTCGTGATCACGGGTTGTCGCGGCCACAATCTCCAGGGGGTGGATCTGGCCATTCCCGTAGGACGCCTCACCTGTATCACCGGTGTCTCGGGTTCGGGCAAGTCCACGCTGGTGAACGAGACGCTGGCGCGCGCCGTCGCCCAGCGCCTGCACCGCAGCCAGGCCGAACCCGCCCCCTACGACAGCCTTGAAGGGCTGGAGCACTTCGACAAGCTCATCGAGGTGGACCAGAGTCCCATAGGACGCACGCCGCGTTCCAATCCGGCGACCTATACGGGCCTGTTCACCCCCATCCGCGAACTGTTCGCCGGCGTGCCCGAAGCGCGCATGCGCGGCTATGACCCGGGCCGCTTCTCCTTCAATGTCAAGGGCGGGCGCTGCGAAGCCTGCCAGGGTGATGGCGTGCTGCGCGTGGCCATGCACTTCCTGCCGGATATGTATGTGCCCTGCGATGTCTGCCATGGCAAGCGCTACAACCGCGAAACGCTGGAGATCCGCTACCGCGGGCAGTCCATCGCCGACGTGCTCGAGCTCACCATCGCCCAGGCCCTGCGCTGCTTCGAGGCCGTACCGCCGGTGGCGCGCCGCCTGCAGACGCTGATGGATGTGGGCCTGGGCTATCTGCGCCTGGGCCAGAGTGCCACCACGCTATCGGGCGGCGAGGCGCAGCGCATCAAGCTGTCGCTGGAGCTGTCACGGCGCAGCACGGGCCGCAGCCTGTACATCCTCGATGAACCCACCACGGGGCTGCACTTCCATGACATTGCCCTGCTGCTCGATGTACTGGGCCAGCTGGTGGACGCCGGCAACACGGTCGTCATCATCGAGCACAATCTTGATGTCATACGCGCGGCCGACTGGATCGTCGACCTGGGGCCCGAAGGCGGCGCAGGGGGCGGGCGCATCATCGCCAGCGGCACACCGGCACAGATGGCCACGCAGGCACACAGCCACACCGGCCACTATCTGGCCCAGCGCATGGCTTACATCACAAACAGCTGACGGTGCTCGCGGATGGCGTAGCGGTCGGTCATGCCGGCAATGTAATCGGCGATGGCCCGCGCCTGGGCATTGGCGTCGTCACGCCGGTATTCGTCCGCCAGCAGGCCGGGCTCCTGCATGAAGGCCTCGAAGAGCTCGCGCACAATGCGCTGGGCCTTGCCCATCATGCGCAACACCTGGTAATGGCGATAGAGGTTGTCCATCAGGAAGCGCTTCATGGCGTCGGCCCGGGCACGCATCTCGGGCGAGAAGGCCACCAGTACCGGCGCGGCGCGCACCTCGTCGACACTGGCGGGTGACAGCGCCTGCAGGCGGGCCCCGGTGGCCCGGGTCAGGTCCAGCACCAGGGAGTTGATCATGGCGCGGATGATCTCGCATATCAGGCGACGCCCCTGCAGGTCGGGATGGCGCTGCAGGACGTGCGCATGGTGGTGCGCAAACAGCTCGAGCTCGTGCAACTGCTCGAACTGCAGCAGGCCCGAGCGCAGGCCGTCATCGATATCATGATTGTTGTAGGCGATCTCGTCGGCCAGATTGGCGATCTGTGCCTCTATGGACGGGCGGGTGCGCTGGATGAAACGCTCACCCACGTCGCCGAGCCGGCGCGCATTGCGCAGCGAGCAATGCTTGAGAATGCCTTCACGCGTCTCGAAGCACAGGTTCAGGCCATCGAAACCGGCATAACGCTCCTCGAGGCGATCGACCACGCGCAGGCTCTGCAGATTGTGTTCGAAACCGCCGGCTTCGGGCGCCCATTCCTGCATGCAGGCGTGCAGGGTATCCTGGCCGGCGTGGCCAAACGGCGTATGCCCCAGATCATGGGCCAGCGAGATCGCTTCGACCAGATCCTCGTTGACGCGCAGGTTGCGCGCCAGCGTGCGGGCGATCTGCGCCACCTCCAGGCTGTGCGTGAGCCGGGTACGGAACAGGTCGCCTTCGTGATTGACGAAGACCTGGGTCTTGTACTCCAGGCGCCGGAAGGCATTGCAATGCACGATGCGATCACGATCACGCTGAAACTCGTTGCGACAGGCGGGCGGCGCTTCGGCATGACGCCGGCCGCGCGATTGCGCAGGATCGCAGGCCCAGGGCGCCAGTGCCGCCGTCATCGGACCGCCCCGGGGACCACCCCCGATAGTGGCGGATGCGCTGCACCGGCCAGCACGGCATCGAGCGCGTCCGCCGGCACGGCATCGACATGCGCCCGGCCCAGGGCCGGCAGCAGGACGAAGCGCAGGCCGCCATCGCGCGTCTTCTTGTCGATCTGCATGAGTTCCAGCCAGCGATCCCGCCCCAGGTCGGGCGCCACCAGCGGGCAGCCCGTGGCCTGAACGAGCGCGATGACGCGCGCCACACTGTCTGCATCCAGACCGGCGCAACGCTGCGACAGCTCGGCGGCCAGCCGCATGCCGCAACCCACGGCCTCGCCGTGCAGCCATTCGCCATAGCCCATGCCGGCCTCGATCGCGTGGCCGAAGGTATGGCCGAAGTTGAGGATGGCCCGCAGGCCCGCCTCGCGCTCGTCTTCGGCCACCACCTGCGCCTTGAGCTCGCAGGAGCGGCGGATGGCATAGGCAAGGGCGGCGGCATCGAGCCGGCGCAGCCCGGGCACATGCGCTTCGCACCAGGCCAGGAAGGACGCGTCCATGATCATGCCGTACTTGACCACCTCGGCCAGACCGGCCGAGATTTCGCGTGCCGGCAGGCTGGCCAGCACATCGGTATCGATCTCGACGGCCACGGGCTGATGGAAGGCACCAATCATGTTCTTGCCCAGCGGGTGATTGATGGCCGTCTTGCCGCCTACCGATGAATCCACCTGGGCGAGCAGGGTGGTGGGCACCTGCACGAAACGCACACCCCGCATATAGGTGGCGGCGGCGAAGCCGGCCATGTCGCCCAGCACGCCCCCGCCCAGCGCCACCAGAACCGCCCGCCGGTCCAGCCGTTCGCCCAGCAGGCAATCATAGATGCGGTTCAGCGTTTCCCAGTGCTTGACGGCCTCGCCGTCGGGCAGCTCGAGCATGATGATGCGCCGGCCCGAAGCGGCAAGCGCATCGCGGGCACGCTGACCGTACAGGCGCCCGACCGTGGTGGTGGTGATGAGCGCCACCGCACTGGCATCGTCCGGCAGGCTTTCAGCCAGGCAGTCCAGGCGGCCGGGCCCGATATGTATGGGGTAGTGCCCGCCGGGCGTGGCAACGTGTACGCTCGTAACCGTCATAAGTCAGGACTCTTGCAAAGATGAACGTTTGCCGTCCGGAGCATCATGCGCTCCGGCGTCGGCACCAAGATAGCCCTGCTCGCGCAGCCGGCGCAAGAGGCTTCGTACCGTCTGGGCGACAGGCAGATCGCCCGTCTCGAACACCAGACCGGCCACTTCACGATACAGGGGCTCGCGCTGGACCAGCAGCTCGGCCAGGCGTCGGCGCGGGTCATCGGCCTGCAGCAGGGGCCGGCCGGGGTCGCGCCCGACGCGACGAAACAGCTCGTCGACGCCGGCGTGCAGGTAGACCACGATGCCGCGCTCGCGCAGGACGCGGCGATTTTCGGGAGACAATACTGCGCCGCCACCGGTTGCCAGTACAATAGCGGGTCTTTGTGTGCACTCATCGAGCAGGGCTGCCTCACGACGGCGAAACCCCTGTTCGCCTTCGATGTCAAAGATATCCGCCACCCGCACGCCGCAACGCGCCTCGAGCTCGTGGTCCAGGTCAAGGAAAGGCCAACCCAGGCGGCGCGCCAGAGTCCGGCCCAGCGTGGTCTTGCCCGCACCCATCATGCCCACCAGGAAAATGGGCGGTTGCCTTTCAGGGCCTGAAACCGAATCATCCTTCATTTATGTATTATCCTAGTTGCAAACCAGACCTGCGCCGTCCATGAGTTCCTCCCGCCCAACCTCTACCGCAGCACCGGCCTCATGGCTTGCCCGCTTCCTGATGAAGACGGCCATCCTGTTCGGTGGCCTGGGGCTGTGCGGTGCATTGCTGCTGAGCCTGGCACTGGCACTGGCATGGCCGAATCTGCCTGACCTGAGTGCCATGATAGACTACCGGCCGCGCGTACCGCTGCGTATCTACACGGCCGACAAGGTTCTGATCGGCGAGTTCGGGGAAGAGCGGCGCAATGTGCTGCGCTTCGACGAAATCCCCGACGTCATGAAGTCTGCCATTCTATCAGCCGAAGATGATCGTTTTTACCAGCATGGCGGCATCAACTGGACGGGCGTGGTGCGCGCCGCGCTGGCCAACCTGACGCGCATGTCCAAGAGCCAGGGCGCCAGCACCATCACCATGCAGGTGGCCAGAAACTTCTACCTGTCCTCGGAAAAGACCTATACGCGCAAGTTCTACGAGCTGCTGCTCACCTTCAAGATCGAGGCCACCCTCAGCAAGGATGAGATCCTTGATCTCTACATGAACCAGATCTATCTGGGCCACCGCTCCTACGGCTTCGCCTCGGCAGCGCGCACCTACTTCGGCAAGCTGCTCAGCGACATCACGCCGGCCGAGGCCGCCATGCTCGCCGGCATCCCCAAGGCACCCTCGCGGCTGAACCCCATCGCCAACTTCGAGCGCGCGCAGGAACGCCAGCGCTATGTACTGGCGCGCATGCGCAACCTCGGCTACCTGACGCCCGAGGAATATGCGGACGCCGTTGCCCAGCCCATTGTGCTCAAGTCGGGGCTGGGCTCGCCGTCGGGCGGCTACGCCATCCATGGCGACTATGTGGCCGAACTGGCGCGCCAGCTGTTGTACGGGGTGTATCAGGACAATGTCTATTCGCGCGGCCTGAACGTCTACACCACCGTGGATTCGCGCCGCCAGGAAGCCGCCTACCAGGCCGTGCGTGACAACATTCTGGCGTATACGCGCCGGGCCCGCTACACCGGGCCGGAAGAGACCATCGACATTCCCGACGGCATCGAACAGGACCCGGATGCGCTCGACAGCCTGCTGGATGCCGTGCAGGAAGCGCACCCCGACAATGGCGACATGCTGACGGGCGTGGTGCTGCAGGCCGCGCCCGACAAGGTTGTGGTCGCCCGCAGTGCACGCCGGATCGTGGAAATCACCAATGCCTCCGCACTCAAGGTGATTGCCCGCGGGCTGGTCAAGAACGCCGCCGGTGACGTACGCATCACCCGCGGCGCCGTCGTCTACGTGCGCGACGCCGGCGAGTACTGGGAGCTCGTCAACAAACCGCAGGTGCAGGGCGCCCTGATTTCATTGCGCCCCGAAGACGGCGCCGTCCAGGCGCTGGTGGGCGGCTTCAACTTCGAGGGCGGCAAGTTCAATCGCGCCACCCAGGCCTGGCGCCAGCCGGGCTCGGCCTTCAAGCCCTTCATCTATGCCTCCGCCCTCGAGCGCGGCCTTACTCCGGCGACACAGATCTCGGACGAGCCTTTCGTACTCACGGCAGCCCAGACCGGCTCCAGGGAGTGGAAGCCGAAGAATTACGGCGGCCAGTACGAGCCCATGCTCACCTTGCGCCAGGCGCTGTACCGGTCCAAGAACATGGTGTCCATCCGCATCATGCAGGCGGTGGGCCCCCAGTACGTGCAGGACTATGTCACGCGTTTCGGCTTTGACCGCGAGCGCCAGCCGCCCGTGCTGCCGCTGGCCCTGGGCGCGGGCAGCGTCACGCCGCTGCAGCTGGCGAGCGCCTACGGCGTCTTCGCCAACGGCGGCTACCGCATTCCCCCCTATCTGATCGACCGCGTCACCGACAGTGACGGCAAGGTCATCATGCAGGCCAGGCCCACGGTCGCCGGCGATGCCAAGGCGCGCGCCATCGATCCGCGCACCGTGTATGTGATGAATGACCTGCTGCATGGCGTCGCCACCCAGGGCACGGGCGCAAGGGCCACGGCCGCGCTCAAACGCAGGGACCTGGCGGGCAAGACCGGCACGACGAATGATTCGCACGACGCCTGGTTTGCCGGCTTCACGCCGGCACTGGTCACCGTGGCCTGGATGGGCTTCGACCAGCCGCGCTCGCTGGGCGCCACAGAAACCGGCGGCGGACTCGCCCTGCCCATGTGGGTCGCGTATATGGACGTCGCCCTCGACAATGTGCCGGAAAGCAAACCCGGCGCCCTGCCTCCGGGGCTTCACCGTGACGCCGGAGACTTCCATTTCGACGAGTTTCCACCCGGGGAAGCGGTGGCACGCGTGGGACTGCCGCTGGCCACCGATCACATGATCGACGAGGAGCCGGAAGACGGCATTGCCGGCCTGCTGCGGCAACTGGGCATCGGTGGCCCCGCCCCGCTGAACCAGCCCGATCCCGTGCCTTTCTGATTGCCACACCATCCCATGACACATCATCTGCCTGCACTGCACCGCCTGCCGCCCATTGCGGGCATGGTGGCCCTGACCGCCCTGCTTGCGCTGGCCGGCTGCGGCTACAAGGGACCGCTGGAAGCGCCGCCGGAAATCGATATGACACCGCCATCGGTACTTCCCGACAGCGCAATACCCACCCCCATGACCGATTGATGCCAACGCCATGACCGTTTCATCCCATTTCGCCTATCGCGATGGCGTGCTGCATGCCGAAGACCTGTCTCTGGAGGCGCTGGCGCAGGCCCATGGCACGCCGCTCTACGTATACTCGCGTGGCGCATTGCAGGATGCGGCCCGCGCCTGGCTGGAGGCCGCACCCGGGCGCGATGTCCTCATCTGCTACGGCATGAAGGCCAACTCCAATCTGGCCATACTGCATGAGCTGCATCGCCTGGGCTGCGGCTTCGACATCGTCTCCGGCGGCGAGCTGGCACGCATCCAGGCGATCGGCGGCGACACCGGCAAGATCGTCTTTTCCGGTGTGGGCAAGCAGGCCTGGGAAATCCGCCGGGCGCTCGAGGCGGGCATCAAGTGCTTCAACGTGGAATCTGCAGCCGAACTTGAACGGCTGCAGGAGATTGCCGCAGACATGAACGTGCGTGCCCCCGTCTCGCTGCGCGTGAATCCCGACGTGGACGCACATACCCATCCCTATATCTCCACGGGCCTCAAGGAAAACAAGTTCGGCATCGCCATTGAAGACGCCCCCATGCTCTACCGGCGCGCAGCCGCACTGCCCAACCTGAATGTCGTCGGGGTGGACTGCCACATCGGCTCCCAGATCACCGAGGCCGAGCCCTATCTTGATGCCCTGGACAAGCTGATTGCCCTGATCCACGACCTGCGCCGCCAGGATATCCATATCGCGCATCTCGACCTGGGCGGCGGCCTGGGCATCCGCTATGCAGACGAGCAGCCGCTTGCGCCGGCCCGCTTGCTGGCGCAGGTCTGTGCCCGTCTTGACCGGCACGACCTGGGGCATTTGCAACTCATCTTCGAGCCCGGTCGCTCGCTGGTGGGCAACGCCGGCATCCTGCTGACGCGCGTGGAATACCTCAAGCACGGGGCAGTGAAGAATTTCGCCATTGTCGATGCCGCCATGAACGATTTGCTGCGCCCCACGCTGTATGACGCCTGGCACGGCATTGCGCCCGTGCGCCAGGCATCGGCCGCAACGGCGAGCCGCCATTACGACGTCGTAGGCCCCATCTGCGAAAGCGGTGACTGGCTCGCACGCGATCGCGCGCTTTCGCTGCAGCCGGGCGACCTGCTTGCCGTCCTGTCGGCCGGTGCCTACGCCTTCAGCATGTCCAGTCAGTACAATACGCGCGCCCGCGCTGCCGAAATCATGGTCGATGAAGCTCGCGCGCATGTCATCCGGGCCCGCGAAACACTCTCCAGCCTGTTTGCCGACGAATCCGTACCGTCCGAATTTCTGAAATTGAAGTGAAATCGCAACTTGTGGTGAGAACACACCCACAAAGCAAAGGTTTCCGCTATGATGTCAGATGAGAATTCTGGGTGCGCCCGCTAGCAAAACTAAAAAATTCGTCTCACCGGCAACATGAATCCACCCGCCCTGGAGTCGTATCCTTCGCATGAACCCAGCCGGCTGGAGCGCTGGTTTCAGAACGTTGCCCTTTATCTGATCCCGCTATGCCTCGCCCTGGCCTCACTGCTGGTCATTTTCCAGTTTGACGAGGCCTATCCCACGGTTTCCAGCACACCGGTCACGCTGGACATCCTGCCGGTGGCAGCACCGGAAGTGGACAATCGTACCGGCGCCCAGGCCTGGCTGCGCCTGAGCATACCGCCCCAGGCCGCCTTCATCGGCCATATACTGGAAATTCCCTCACGTCACATCGAAGGCATGCTGTGCTGGGATGGCGACAGCATGCAATTGCTGCATATCGCCAGCCGCAGCATGCCTTCCCGGCAGGGGCGCCTGGCACGCATGGGCCTGGCGGTGGAGCTGGGCCCGCTGGATCATACGCGCACCGTGCTATGTCACGGCTCCTTCGTACAGGACAGCGGCGTTCGGGCGCACCTCTGGACACTGCCCGATTTTCAGCAGGCCTCCAGCCGCTTCGACCATGGCATGGGACTGCTGGAAGGCGGCTTGCTCTCGCCCGCGCTGCTGGTACTCATCATTGCACTGCTCACGAGGGAAAGCAGCTACGCCCTGCTGGCCTTGTGGCTGCTGGCAAACCTGCGCCTGGGCAGCTTTGCCATCGGCTGGGATGCACAGTGGCTGGGCCACTTGCTGCCTATCGACATCATGCCCCTGGTGCGCCATGCCACGGTCGCGGTCTATCACCTGCTGACGGTGGCCCTGCTGCTGCGCCTGCTGAAAGTGAACCGCTATATGGGATCGCAACGCCTGCGCCGGCTGAGCATGATCCTGTCACTGGCACTCCTGCTGGCCGCCTTTGTGGCGCCGGCACCATGGTTCTGGCCCATCACCACCCTCGTGACCGCCGCCAGCCTGGTACTGGCATTCCTGCTTCTGGGTCGCCTGCGCAGGCGCACGCGAATGCTGATCTGGTTCTGGCAGACGGCCTCGCTGGTGCTGGCGCACAGCATGCTTCTGGGGCTGGCCCTGTTTGTATGGCTGGCCGATATCGAAATGCTGGACGGCCTCACGACCACGGCCCTGCTGCTCGGCTCCAGCGTTGCGGTGATACTGGCGGTTGCGGAGCGCCTGCGCAATGCACGCAATGAGCAGGAGCGACGGCTCGCCGAGCTGGACCCCGTGACGGGCGCCCTGAACCTGCAGAGCATGGAGACCGAAGTTACCGAGGCCCTGAGCCAGGTGCAGCAGGGGCGCACTGCCAGTCTGGCGCACCTGAACATGCACCGTTTCCAGGGCATCAACAAATTGCTCGGCTATGCGGCCGGCGACAGGCTGCTGCGCGAGATCAGTACGGAAATCAGCAACAACCTGAAGCTGCGCTGCCAGATGGCGCGCACGGAGGGCGACGAGTTCACCATTCTGTTCCCCGGACGGTCGGCCAGGGCGATAGAGCCTTCGGCCAGGGCACTCATCGACCACCTCGACAGCCATGCTTTCGTGGTGGGTACGCATCGCATATCGATCCGCATGTCCATGGGCATCATCGATCTGGATGAAGGCGGCAACGCCGGCGAGGCCCTGTTCACCGCAAGGCGCGCCTGCCAGGACGCCCGCCGCGAGGGACAGGCCGTTCTGGTCTATGGCAAGGGCCACCCGGCGCTGCGCGAGCACCAGCACATCCTGGAGCTGCTGAAGCCTTTCCGGACCGGACTTTCGCCGCGCGGGCTGCGCGTCGAACTGCAACCCATCCTGTCGCTGGCCAAACCGGCGCACTGGGGGTTCGAGGCGCTGCTGCGCGCACGCAACGACGCGGGACAAGTCCTGCCCACGGGACGCGTTGTCGCCACGGCCGAGGACATCGGCCTGATCGTCGCGCTCGACAAATGGGTGTGCAACACCATACTGGGCTGGATGCAGAGCCAGGTCGACCGGCTGGGCAGCGAACAGTTCATCACTTTGAACATCTCGCGCATTTCCCTGAACTCCGAAGAGTTTTCCCATTATCTTTTCGGGCTGCTGGAGCGCTGGCCGGCCCTGCGGCGGCGCGTGATCATCGAAATCACGGAACGCACGGTCATGGACAGCATGGAGCGCTCCCAACGTACCGTGGACAGCCTGCGTGCACTGGGTGTACGCATCAGTCTGGATGATTTTGGGGCCGGCTATACCTCTTTTTCACATCTGCGCACCTTTGGCGTCGATCTGCTCAAGATCGATGGCAACCTGATCCGCAGCATGCGCAACGACCCGGACAACATCGCCATTGTGCGCAGCATCGTGCAACTGGCGAAGCACCTGGGCATGATGAGCGTGGCCGAGTGGGTGGAAGATCACGCCACCCTGGGGGTGCTCAGGGAAATGGGGGTTGACTACATCCAAGGCTTCGTCGTGGCCCCTGCCATGCCGCCCAACCAGGCCATTGCGACGAAGTTTTCAGTCTAGGGACAGCGCGTCGCCGGCACCGCACCGCGGCGCCAGTTCATGGCCCGCCGAGGTGCGGGCTTGGCGCGTTTATGCTCATACATGCGTTTATCGGCCAGGGTAACGGCCTGCTCCAGGCTGCCCGCCTCGGAGCGCAGGGACAGCCCGATGGAAACCTCGACGCCGACCTCGCTGAGCGCATTCTGCAGACGCGTCACAAGCAGGGGCGCCAGAGCGGGCGCTGCGCACTGCACGGCAACACCGAACTCATCACCCCCCAGGCGCCCGACGATATCGCCCAGGCGCAGCGTGGAGCGTATGGTGTGCGCCGTGAGCTGAAGCAGCTCATCGCCGGCGCAATGGCCATGCGTGTCATTCACCAGCTTGAGCATGTCGAGATCAAGCACGATGATGGCCACATCCTCGCCACTGCGGGCCAGCAGGCCCTCGAGATGATCCAGGCGATTCATCCAGCCTGCGCGATTGAGCACCCCGGTGAGCGGCTCGGTAAAGGCATTGCGTTTCAGCTCACTGAGCCGGGCGGTCAGCTGCACCAGTTCGTCGTACAAGCGCAGCGAATGGATGAGGGCATTGAACACCTGACCGAGGTCCGGCGCCGGGTGGCCCGCTGCGCACACGCGCTCCAGCCCCCGCTGACTGATCTGGCCCAGCAGAAACACGCTGCTGCCATTGCTCATATCATGCAGGGCGTGGCGCAGCAGCACCTGGCCCCGGGGACCGGCAAGCGCGTCCGGCTCCGCCGCCGGAAGATATTCAAAACCCGCCGCATGGGGCCACGCACGCCAGCCGTCACCGGCCAGCGCCGCCACATCCAGCGGCAGACAGCTTGCCCCGGGGGCGACATGGCTGATGACGATGGCGTGCTGCTCGCCGTGTCGCGCCAGAACCATCCAGCAGGACAGGGGGAAGAACACATGCAGCAGGTGCAGTTGCGCCCGCAATGCTTCCTTGAGTGTTTGATCAGCCGACGCAGTATCGCTCTGACCGGAGTGAACCAACGGCATCTTCTATGTTTGTGATTGTGCCGGGAAACAGCGTTTCGTTTCGCGGTGTTTAGTTTCAGTTTAGTTTCGTTTAACTTCGAATATTAACTGATTGGCTGCCCCAGGTGTGAAATTATCAGAGTTCTCCATAGGAATGCAGGCCGGAAAGGAACATATTGACGCCCAGGAAGGCAAAACTGGTGACCAGCAGACCGCCCAGCGCCCAGTAGGCCGCCATCGCACCGCGCAGGCCCTTGATGAGACGCATATGCAGCCAGGCGGCATAATTCAGCCAGACGATCAGTGCCCAGGTTTCCTTGGGATCCCATTGCCAGTAGGCGCCCCAGGCATCGGCCGCCCAGAGCGCACCCAGTATGGTGGCCACCGTGAAGAAGGCAAAGCCGACTGCAATGGCGCGATACATGATGTCATCCAGCACTTCCAGCGAAGGCAGATGCCGCGCCAGCGGCGCACGGAAGGCCAGTATGGTGGCCACGATGATGGCACCCACGCCGAAATACAGCATCCAGGTGGCGGACACCTCGCGCGAACCGAAGATCATGGGTTCGGCACACAGGATGGCGCCCAGGATGAACAGGGGAACCAGACGCGCCCGCGAGCGGGTGTTGCCGTGCTCCTTCACCAGATAGGCAAAACCCACCATGGCCGCCAGCGAAAAAGTGCCGTAGCCGACAAAATTGGCCGGCACATGCAGCTTCATCCACCAGCTCTTGAGCGCCGGAACCAGCGGCTGGATCTGATGGGCATCGCGCGTGAACGAATACCAGAGCAGGAACACCACCGTGGACGTGATGACGAGCAGCACGAAACCGCCCAGCGCGCGCGTGGCATAGCGACGTTCGTAATACAGGTAGAACAGGGCCGTGATGAGCGCGAAAAGAACGAAGACCTCGTAGAGATTGCTTACCGGGATATGACCGATGTCGGGCCCAAGCAGATGCCCCTCGCGCCAGCGCACCAGCAGGCCGGTGGTGCCGAAGAAGACCGCCGCCCAGGTCAGCACCGTGCCCAGCCAGGCTGCAGTGGTGCTGACGAAGCCCGCCCAATAACTGGCTGTTGCCAGCACGAACAGGGCGCACATCCACAGTACGGCTGACTGGGAGGAAATCAGGTACTTGAGCAGAAAGACGGTATCGGCGCGCCCAAGATCGCCATGGGTGAGCGGCTGGCCATCGGCATAAAGCCATATCGCCAGCAGGGCCGTGGCACTGGCCGCCACGGTGAGCACGCGCAAGGGACGCCACAGCCAGACCATCCATGCGAAGAACGGCACGGACGCCACCAGAATCATCTTCTCGTAGTCATCCATGAACTGCCCGTACTGCATCAGCGCATAGGCTGCGCCTGCGGCCAGCAACAGAAAGAAGCCGATGTCGGATGCATCCGGGCGCCCGCGCCGGCCCCGGCCATCGCCGCTGCTGCTGAGACCATCCCAATCCGGTGTGCTGGAGGCAAGTACGGTATCCGTCATGGTCAAACCCTTGATGATTCAAATGTTCGTCAGGTGATTTCGCGTGAAAATGCCTTGCGGAAACGTTGAAATTCCTGATTGAAATCCAGGTTGCGGCGCTGCGACGTCATGGCAGCCAGCACCTGGGACCCCTCATTGTCTGCCGGCCGTATCCAGACCCATACGCGGCGGTCGCGAATGTAGAACATGGCGAATACGCCGATGATCAGGAACAGGCTGCCCAGATACACCGTCCATTTGCCCGGACTGCGTGTGATCTGAAACACACTGGCCTGCACATGATCAAAGCCGGACATCGTCATGAGCACCGGCGCGGGATAATCCGGCAGGTTTGCCAGCGCCAGCAGGGCGGTCTGCAACCAGCGCTCGGCCGACTGACCCTGCTCGCCCGTATGGGACAGCGGCTCACGGCCCGTTTCTGCACGCATGATGTCACGCAACTGGCCCAGGGAAAGCTGGATCATGGGCACGGCGAACTCGAGCACCCTTTCCCTTTCCTGATCGGGAACCGCACTGACGATACCACCAAAACCGGCGCGATAGAAGGATTCCAGCGCGCCCTGTGCGGCCTTTTGCAGCAGCGGTTCCTGCAGATCATCGCCGGCGTTCAGCCGTGCGAAGCGGGCGCTCGCCTCGCGCACCATCTGCGGATTGGCGAGTGCGGCACGCAAATCCATGAACTCGGTGACCTCGTGTTCCTCATCGACCGGGATGCGAAGATAGCGGAAAGGCTCGGATGCATTGCGGCGCACGCCCGCCAGATACACCAGGCTGCCGTCCAGCTCCACGGGCAGCATGTAGTTGGTGAACTCGCTGGACTGGCCATCCTCGCCCACCAGGCGATAGCGCACACTGGGCCCCACATTGGTCAGCCCCTCGTTGGGCCGGTTGGCCGCGCTGCCGGTCACCGAGGCCACATGATCGAACAGGGCCATGGGCTGGGGTGACAGATCGCCGCTCAGATTCTCGACATTGATGATGCGCAGCTCGGTCAGGTCGAGCTCCAGACGACGCCGGCGATCGGGCCCCAGCAGGAGCTCGGATGACTGGCCCACCGTGCCCTCCAGGTTGAAGGCGCGGCTGCTGGGCCCGGAAAGCGGGTAGCCGACCAGCTCTATCTTGCTGCCGCCATCATCCAGACTGGACTGGTAGACGGTAACGCCCCGGTAATGCAGCGGCTCATTCACTTCGATGAGATGTTCGAAGGACTCGCCCGTTTCATGATCGGTGACGATGACCTCGCTCTTGAAGCTGCTGGGCATGCCGGTGGAGTAATAGTCAACGATGAAGCGCTTGAGCCGGATGCTGAAGGGCAGGGGCTGAAGCAGGACGCCCTCGCGATCATTGATGATGCCGTGGCTGCTCTGGCCGCCTTCGGGCACCAGCATATTGGCCCTGAAACTGGGATTGTTGATCGGCAGGCGCCCCGACTCGGGCACCTGCGAGATGAGCATGTTCTCGGTGATGGGCTGCTTGCCGCCAAACCATACCTGCAGGCGCTGCGGCAGGTCGCTGTCGAGCAGCCCGCCCACGCAGATGACGACGATGGCAACGTGAGCAAAGATATAGCCCAGCCGGTTGGCACTGCCTTTCTTGGCCGCCACCATGACGGCGTCTTCATCGTGGCGCAGCCGGTAGCGATAGCCCATGCTGCGCAAGATGCCCTGCACACGCTCCAGTGTCTGCCCGGGAGTGGCCTGGGCCTGCACCTCGATACGGTGCGGGAAGGCGCGAAGACTGGTGCCGCGCACATATTCACGGAAGGAGCGCGCATCGCGGATGAAGCGCGGCGTGTTGCGCAGCACGCACAGCGAGGTGGACACGACCAGAAAGGCCATGATGAGCAGGAACCACCAGCTGTTGTAGACGTGCCAGATCGAGAATTTGTCGAACAGCGCGAACCAGAAGGGGCCGAAGCGGTCCAGATAGCTGTTGGCGACGTCATTTTGCTGCAGCACGGTGCCGATCACGCTTGCCACGCAGATGAACATGAGCAGGCTGACGGCAAAGCGCATCGAGCCCAGAAGCTCGAAAACATCGGCCCCCAGACGTCGTGGAAAGAAACGTGATCTCACTGCGCTGACCCGGTTGAATTAGGCTTGGCAGCCGCCAACCCCGGCGGCAGCCCCGGTGTATGACCTGCAAAAGACGGAAAAGTTCCGTGCCGGAGCGGGCGGCCGCGCCCGGACCGCCCCCGGCCGGGATGACTAGCGCAGGCCTGCAGCGTAATCCGCCACAGCGGCGATATCTGCATCCGACATGCGATCGGCGATGTCGAACATGACGGCATCCTTGCGATCACCGCTGCGGAACAGCCGGAGCTGCTCGGCAATATATTCCGGAAACTGACCGGCCAGACGGGGAAACTCGCCCGGGACACCCGCCCCGGCGGGCCCGTGACAAGCGGCGCACGCCGGCACCCGCCGATCCGCCAGGCCGCCGCGCCAGATCTGCTGGCCGTGTTCCATGGTGGCTTCAACCGTGGCGGTGGGCGCCTCTTCCATATCCAGCGGCTGCTGCGCCAGCCAGTAGGCAATGTTGTTGCGGTCTTCCTCGGTGAGCAGGGTGGCAAACATGGTCATGACGGTTTCATTGCCATCGACCCCGAGGCGTGCGGGTTTGTCATCGCCTTCACGCTTGGTGAAATCCACCAGCTGCTTGACCAGATACTCATGTGCCTGGCCGGCCAGGTTGGGATTGGCGGACAGCTTGCTGTTGCCGGCATCGCCATGGCAGCTGGCACAGGACAATATGCCTCGCGTCAGATCACCATTGGCATAGAGTTCCTGACCCTTGGCGGCATCGGGCGCAACCGGCCCTTCCTGCGCCACAGCCACACCGGCTGCGGACACGCCCAGCAGCATACTGCCGGCCACCACCATACTTGAGAGCACACGCTTCATGAAGACCTCTGCGATCGTTGTTCGATCCCGGCGCCGGCCGAAGGGAACCACCATGGAAATCACCGGGGGCACCACAAGGGCGGCGACATTTCAGGAATTGAAGTGTTTGGAGGAAATGGAACCACCGATACAAAGCAGCGATTATACAATAGGCTTTACTTTACCGAAGTCAGGCTCATACCGTGTCTCTTCTGCACCGCGCAAGCTTTGCCACATCCGCCGCCCGTCTCGAGCAATTGCCGCCCCCCGGCGCACCCGAGATCTGTTTCGTGGGCCGCTCGAACGTGGGCAAATCCTCGGCCATCAATGTACTCGCAAACCAGCGCCGGCTGGCATTCTCCAGCAGAACGCCCGGGCGCACGCGACTCATCAACCTGTTTGCGATTCCCGATCCGCTGCAGCCCGACACCCCGCTGGGCTATCTGGTCGACCTGCCCGGCTATGGTTATGCTGCAGTGGATCGCAAGACACGCGACGACTGGGCCGATGTACTGGGCCGCTACCTGCGCAGCCGCCCCTCACTGGCCGGCGTGGTGCTGTTGCTGGATATCCGCCGGGGCGTGACCCCGCTTGATCGCCAGCTGGCGCATTGGCTGGCACCCACAGGGGTGCCCGTGCTGGTGCTGCTTACCAAGGCCGACAAGCTGCCTTACGGCCAGCGACTCAAGGCCACGGCAGCCGCGCGCGAAGCACTGGCGTCCATTGGCGCCCTGCACGCCCTGCCTTTTTCCGCCACGACGCGCCTGGGCCTGGACGAGGCCACGGCACACATCGAAAACTGGATCTCACCCAAGGTTGTTCCATGACACCCACCATCATCACCCCTGAATTTCCAACCGGCCGCCCGCGCCGCAACCGCCGGGCGGATTTCTCACGCCGCTTGGTGCGTGAATCCGCCCTCAGCGCGGATGACCTCATCTTTCCCGTGTTCGTGAGGGAAGGCCGGGACGTACGCGAGCCTGTTGCATCCATGCCGGGCGTTGTGCGTTACTCGCCCGACACGGTGATCGAGGCGGCCGAAGCCTGCCTCGAGCTGGGCATTCCCGTGCTCGCCCTGTTTCCCGTGGTCGACGCGGCGCTGAAGACGCCCGACGGTGCAGAAGCGGCCAATCCCGACGGCCTGATCCCGCGGGTCGTGGCCGCGCTCAGGCAGCGCTTCCCCGAGCTGGGCATTCTGACGGACGTGGCGCTCGACCCCTATACCAGCCACGGCCAGGACGGCGTGATCGATGACGACGGTTATGTGCTCAACGAGCCCACCGTGGACGTACTGGTGCGCCAGGCCCTGGCCCAGGCCGATGCGGGTGTGGATATCGTGGCGCCCAGCGACATGATGGACGGGCGCATCGGCGCCATCCGTCAGGCGCTGGAATCGCAGGGGCACACACTCACGAACATCATGGCGTATTCCGCCAAGTACGCCAGCGCCTTCTACGGCCCCTTCCGCGACGCGGTGGGCTCCAGCAGCAACCTGGGCAAGTCGAACAAGGCCACCTACCAGATGGATCCGGCCAACCGGCTCGAGGCATTGCGCGAGGTCGCGGCCGACATCCAGGAAGGCGCCGACATGGTCATGGTCAAGCCCGGCCTGCCCTATCTGGACGTGCTGCGTGAAGTCAAGAACCAGTTCGGCATGCCCACCTACGCCTATCAGGTCAGTGGCGAATACGCCATGATCAAGGCCGCTGCCGGCAATGGCTGGCTGGATCACGACAAGGTGATGATGGAAGCCCTGCTGGCCTTCAAACGCGCCGGTGCAGATGGCATCCTGACCTACTTCGCACTCGAGGCGGCACGCCTGCTGCGCGCCGGCCACAGCGGTTGAATCGGCGGCCCGGCGCGTTCAGGTATCGAAGATGTCTTCAAGCCGCCGGGCATCCAGCACCCTGAGCGCCCATTGCTGCACGGTATCGGCATCTGCCTGAGCGATGCGCTCTGCAGCCCATTCGGGTATGGTGCCAAAGCGACGTTGAAGCAGACCCTGCAACAAACGAACAGCGCCCGCAAGCCGGCCTTCCTCCATTCCGGCATCCTTCTCTTTCTTGAGCAGGTAGCGGTCGATGCTGCTGAGTTGCTCCAACATGGCGGAATCCTCCGACTGTTCCAGGATTTCAATGAAACGCGCATCAAGATGCGGGGGCAGCACCAGCAGGCTGTCGATCAGCCGGAACACCGCACCCCGCAAGACGGGGCCATACGCCCACTGCTTGAGCGCACGGGCAAGCCTGAGCTTGCCCGCCAGGCGGGTGGCACCGGATACCGCGGCCCGCACTTCAAGCTGGGCCAACACAATGACGGCAAAGGGATTGACCGGTGCCAGCATCTCCAATTCTGCCACACGATGACGCCACCCGGCCAGAGTCATCACGGGAAACTCGAACGTCAGCGTATCGCCATAGCCGCCCTGGACATAGGACAGGCTGGGCACATCCGGTTCGTGATCCAGCAAAATGGCGCAAGACAATATCGGCTGCTCAGGATACTTGCCGCAAAGCATGATGCGATAGTGAAACATGCGCCGGCAAAACACGGCACCCACGCGGCCGGCCTGGATTTCCAGATGCACGAGTAGCAGCGCCATCGTGCCGTCACACAGGCGCAAGCGCACGAGCAGATCCGTGCGTCGGGCGCCCTGGCGAGCAACCTGGTGCAGGCGCTGCAACTCCTGGTGCAGGAAGGCGGGCGGCACGGACCAGTCGATGCGGGCATGGATGGCAGGCCAGAACAGGCTCATGCACTCCGGCAACCAGCTCTGAAGCGCCTCCTTCCAGACGCCATCAAAATCAGGCGTGGGATCCGGTGCAGCTGAATGTGGGGACATGACAAGGGCTCGTGAGCAGCGAACACCCCCATAATGATGATCACTTGGAGCCTCTCTGACTATTCGTAAAAGCCGATGGCAAGCAGCCTCCTATCCCCGCAGCCGCTGCGCGAAGTCGCGTGCGCCCATGAAGCCGATGATGCGCACATCCTCACGCAGGCGCCCGCCGGCGTCGAAGAAGATGATGCCCGGCGGGCCGAACAGCTGGAAGCGGCGCAACAGTTCGCGGTGCTCGGGCAGGTTCTGCGTCACATCGGCGCGCAGCAAGGTGTAATCCGCCATGAGCCGTGCCACTTCGGGGTCGGTGAAGGTGAAGCGTTCCATCTGGATGCAGGTGACGCACCAGTCGGCATAGAAATCGAGCAGCACCGGGCGTTGGGTGTCCGCCAGAATGGTGTTCAATTCCTGAACAGAGGAAATATCGGTGAACACCGGTGCCGCTGCGACAACGCCACCGGCGGCCACGCCATCGAACAGGGCCGGCATTGACGGTGCAGTGGCGAACGGCGCCAGCGGCCGCAGCAGATCGCGCCCGCCGGCCGCCAGACCGATGAAAAGCAGCGCCGCCCAGATTGCCAGTGACAGGCCAACGGCCTGGCGCAAGCGCCCAAATACGGTGGCCGCAGCGGTACCACCCCAATGAAATGCGCCCAGCAGGGCTGCACTCCACAGCGCGAGAAGGGCCCAGCCCGTCATGACGGCGGTCATCGGCAATACGGGCCCGAGCATCCACCAGGCTGTGGCCAGCAGCAACACCCCGAATGCCTGCTTGATGCCTTCCATCCAGGGCCCGGCGCGCGGCAGCAGGACGCCGGAAGATGCGCCCACCGCCAGCAGCAGCACGCCCTGGCCCCAGGCCATGGCAAACAGGGCCATGCCCCCCAGCACCACATCGCCGCTCTGGGAAATGAACAGCAGCACACCGGCCAGCGGCGCGGCTACACAAGGGCCAACAATGAGGGCCGACACCATCCCCATCAGGAACACGCCGCCCAGCCGTCCGCCGGGCAGGCGATTCTGCCAGGCCGCCAGACGTCCCTGCGCGCCGGTAGGCATCTGGAACGTGAACACGTCGAACATGGCCAGCGCAAACAATGCCAGCAGGGTGGCGAACAGCACCAGCACCCAGGGCGTCTGCAACCAGACGGCCAGGCTTGCGCCCAGCAGACCCGCCGCCACCCCCATGGCCGTGTAGACGAGCGACATCCCCAGCACGAAAACCGCTGCCAGGCCCAGCCCCCGGCTGCGCGAAAGCCGGGCACGCGCCTCGCCGCCGCCCGCCAGAATGGCCAGCAATATGGGCACCATGGGCAGGACGCAGGGCGTGAACGACAGCAACAGGCCGAGCAGCAGGCCCAGGCCCACAACCTGCCAGACCGCCGCCTGTCCCAGCCAGGTGGCCAACCCGCGGTCGGTATCCAGACCGAAGGCCGTACCCGCCACGACCGGCGCGCCCGGCTTTTCGCCCGGCGGCGTCGAAGCGGCAATATCCGGTACCGCATCGACAACGCCGTCGCCCTGCGCGACATAGCCCCCGGACGTGGGAACCAGGGTCAGTGTATGGCCGATGGGCGTGTAGCACAGGCCGGCATCCGCACAGCCCTGGCTGATGACCGTCAGCTGCAGGGGCCGGCCGGCACCGGCAGCAATGGGCAGCTGCAGTGTCATCCGGCCGTAATAGACCGGCATGTCCTCATCGAAAGTGGGATCGTACTGTACCAGCGCGGGCGGAAGGACGGCTTCACCCAGGCGTTGGGCCTCCCCGGCGGGTTCGAGCTCGAACGCGAAGCGATCGCGATACAGGTAGTATTCCGGCGCGATGCGAAAGTGGACGTCCAGGCGCTCGGGCGTGGCCATGGCGGCCGAGAACGCAAAAGCGACTTCAGGATCGAGGAAATCCTGCCCGGCATGCGCCGGACCCACGGCACCCAGAATGACAAGGAACGCCGCCAACAGCCTGAACAGGGGCCGCAACAGGCCACGACACCATCGATAATCCACTCGACCAACCCCTTCCTTCTGCGCCTGGGATGCGCGCGATGCGCTGTGTGATGGCATCAGCCGCCCTGCACATTGTCGGCCATCCAGGCCAGATACGCAGCCGAACCACCTGTCACGTTCAGTACAAGCAGCTCGGGAACACTGTAGGGATGCAGCTGCACCAGACGCCGTGCCAGCGCATCCACGCGTGCGCCCAGCGTCTTGATCGTCAGCGCGAGTTCGGTTTCACGCTGGACCGCTCCCTGCCACACATAGATGGACAGCGACGGCGCGCCAAGGTTCACACAGGCGGCCAGGCGCTCTTCCACCAGAGTGGCGGCCACGCGCTGCGCCGTGTCGGCGTCGGCGACCGTGGTGAGCACGAGCACCGGCTGATCGCCGGCCGGCGCCGGCCCGGAATAGATGATGTTCGCCGCGGGGGGTGATATTGTCATCGTGGAAAATCTCCTGTCCAGAAATTGAACACTGAACGCCGTACGCATGAAAAAACGGGCCCGCGGGCCCGTTTCCTGTACTGATCCCTACTGCACGGCCCGGCGCTCAGTCCTCTTCGACGACCTCGGGACGGTCAACCAGCTCCATGAAGGCCATGGGGGCATTATCCCCCTGGCGAAAGCCCATCTTCAGGATGCGCGTGTAACCGCCGGGGCGCGCGGCAAAGCGGGGCCCCAGGTCATCGAACAGCTTGGTGACCGCGCTGCGATCGCGCAGACGCGCAAATGCCAGCCGGCGGTTGGCGACCGTGGGCTCCTTGGCCAGTGTGATCAGCGGCTCGATGATGCGGCGCAGCTCCTTGGCCTTGGGCAGGGTGGTCTTGATCGCCTCATGCGTGATGAGCGATACCGACATGTTGCGGAACATGGCCAGGCGATGGGCACTGGTCCGGTTGAGCTTGCGCATTCCGTGACGATGACGCATGTTGATTTCCTTGAAAGAATGAATCTTGGTTTACAAACGGCGCCGGGAAAAACAGCCCGGGGCCCGTTCTCCGGCTTCTTCTATCAGCACTGCTGCGGGCCGGATGTCATGGGGATTTGCTTGCGGTCAGGGACGCTCCAGTCCCAGGGGCGGCCAGTTTTCCAGCTTCATGCCCAGTGTCAGGCCGCGGGCGGCCAGCACTTCCTTGATCTCGTTGAGCGACTTGCGGCCCAGGTTGGGCGTCTTGAGCAGCTCATTTTCGGTACGCTGGATCAGATCACCGATGTAGTAGATGTTCTCGGCCTTCAGGCAGTTTGCCGAACGCACCGTCAGCTCCAGATCATCCACCGGTCGCAGCAGCACGGGATCGATCTGGGGTGCCGCACCACCGCGGGCAGGCACGTCGAAGCTTTCGCCTGCACCTTCCAGCGAGGCAAATACCGAAATCTGATCCATGAGGATGCGTGCCGACTGGCGCACGGCCTCTTCCGGTGACAGCACGCCATTGGTCTGCACATCCAGGATGAGCTTGTCCAGGTCGGTGCGCTGCTCGACACGGGCGCTGTCGACGCGGTAGCTCACCCGGCGCACCGGGCTGTAGGAGGCATCCAGCAGAATGCGCCCGATGGTATGCGCATGATCTTCGGACAATGCGCGCACGTTGCCGGGCACATAGCCGCGCCCCTGCTCGACCTTGATCTGCATCTCGAGCTTGCCTTCCTCCGTCATGTTGGCGATGACATGATCGGGGTTGACGATCTCGACGTCGTGCGGCAGCTCGATATCACTGGCATACACCACGCCTTCGCCTTCCTTGCGCAGGGTGAGTGTGACTTCGGTGCGGTTGTGCAGGCGAAACACCACGCCCTTCAGGTTGAGCAGGATGTCGACCACATCCTCGCGCACACCTTCAAGCGTGGAATACTCGTGCACCACGCCCGTCATCTGCACCTCGGTCGGTGCGTAACCTGTCATGGAAGACAGCAGGATGCGGCGCAGGGCATTGCCCAGCGTATGACCGAAACCGCGCTCGAAAGGCTCCATCACGACACGTGCGTGATGCTCGCCCACCGGCTCGACCTCGATGCTGCGCGGCTTGAGAAAACCCAGAGATGACATAAGACAGTCCTTTTCAATACCCTCGGCTCGTTACACCGATAAGGCTGATGGAGTGGCCGGTGCCCCGGCAGACGCTGATGGCATCAGCGCGAATACAGTTCCACAATCATGGATTCGTTGACGTCCTGGGCAACATCGCTGCGCTCGGGCGCCTGCTTGAAGGTGCCGGACAGCTTGTCGGCATCCACCTCGACCCACTGCGGCAGGCCGATACCGCTTGCCAGATCGAGCGATTCGCGGATGCGTAACTGCTTGCGGGCCTTTTCGCGCACAGCCACCACATCACCCGGCTTGACCGCCATGGAGGCGATGTCAGCCGTGCGGCCATTGATCTCGATGGCGCGGTGAGTGACGAGCTGGCGTGCTTCGGCGCGCGTGGAGCCGAAGCCCATGCGGTAGACGACGTTGTCGAGACGGCACTCGAGCAGCTGGATGAGGATTTCACCCGTGTTGCCCCGGCGACGCTCGGATTCGGCGAAATAGCGACGGAACTGCTTTTCAAGCACCCCGTACATGCGCTTGAGCTTCTGCTTCTCGCGCAGCTGCAGGCCATAATCGGAAGTGCGCGAACCCGACGTGCGGCCGTGCTGGCCGGGACGGGATTCGAGTTTGCACTTGCTGTCCAGCGAGCGACGGGCGCTCTTGAGGAACAGATCGGTACCCTCGCGACGCGAGAGCTTGCATTTTGGTCCAGTGTAACGTGCCACGGTACTTTCCCTCTCAGATGCGACGACGCTTGGGCGGCCGGCAACCGTTGTGCGGTACCGGCGTGATATCGGCAATGCTGGTGATGCGAATGCCCAGGGCATTGAGCGCACGCACTGACGACTCGCGTCCGGGGCCGGGGCCCTTGATGCGGACTTCCAGCGTCTTGATACCGTATTCCTGGGCGGCGCGCCCGGCCGACTCGGCCGCAACCTGGGCGGCAAAGGGCGTGGACTTGCGCGAGCCCTTGAAGCCGGCGGCGCCCGACGTCGCCCAGGCCAGTGCATTGCCCTGGCGATCGGTGATCGTGATGATGGTGTTGTTGAATGAAGCGTGCACGTGGGCGATACCGTCGGACACGCTCTTGCGGATGCGTTTGCGGGCGCGCGATGCGCCGCTGGATGCTTTCGCCATCTTGTAGAGTCCTCGTTATTTCTTCAGGGACGCCGCAGCACGACGCGGCCCCTTGCGGGTGCGCGCATTGGTGCGGGTGCGTTGCCCATGGACGGGCAGGCCGCGGCGGTGACGCATGCCGCGATAGGTGCCCAGATCCATGAGGCGCTTGATCGACAATTGCACTTCACGGCGCAGATCGCCCTCAACCATGAGGGTGTTGATCTGTTCGCGAATGCGCTCGAGTTCAGCGTCGGTCAGGTCCTTGACCTTGGTGCTCGTCTCGACACCGGCAGCCTCGCAGATCTTGCGGGCCGTGCTGCGGCCGATGCCAAAGATGGCGGTCAGGCCGATCTCGGTGTGCTGATGCGGCGGAATATTGATGCCGGCAATACGGGCCATGATATTTCCTTTCTGTCAGTTACGCCGGGCGCCTAGCCCTGGCGCTGCTTGTGACGCGGGTCGGTGCAGATGACGCGCACCACGCCGTGACGTTTGATGATTTTGCAGTTGCGGCAAATCCGCTTAACCGATGCCATTACCTTCATGGTTGACTCCAAATTTCCTGTATACCGCCCACTTACTTGGTGCGGAAAACGATTCTTGCGCGAGACAGGTCATAGGGCGTGAGCTCCACCGTGACCTTGTCTCCGGGCAGGATCCGGATGTAATGCATGCGCATCTTGCCCGAAATGTAGCCCAGTACCATGTGACCGTTTTCGAGGCGGATGCGAAACGTTGCGTTGGGCAGATTCTCGACCACTTCGCCCTGCATCTGTATGACGTCGTCCTTGGCCATCTTGCATCATCGCATGGGCACACCTGCGCCCTTGAAGTTGGCCTTGCGCAACAGCGAATCATACTGATGGGACACCAGATACGTCTGTGTCTGGGCCATGAAATCCATGGCCACCACCACGATGATCAGCAAGGACGTGCCGCCAAAGTAAAACGGAACGTTCCAGCGCATCTGCATGAACTCGGGCAGCAGACACACCAGGGTGATATACAGCGAGCCTGCCAGCGTGAGGCGCATCAGGATGCGATCGATGTAGCGCGCCGTCTGCGGGCCCGGACGGATACCCGGTACGAAAGCGCCGCTCTTCTTCAGGTTGTCTGCCGTTTCGCGGCTGTTGAACACCAGCGCGGTATAGAAGAAGCAGAAGAAGATGATGAGCGCCGAAAACAGCGTCACATACAGCGGCTGGTGCGGCTGCAGTGCCGCCGTCAGATCACCCAGCCAGCGCATGCCCGGCGATGCCGAGAACCAGCTCGTCAGGGTGGCCGGCAGCAGGATGATGGACGACGCGAAGATGGGCGGGATGACACCCGACATATTCAGCTTCAGCGGCAGATGCGAACTTTGCCCGCCATAGATCTTGTTGCCCACCTGGCGCTTGGCGTAGTTGACCGTGATGCGGCGCTGGCCGCGCTCGACGAAGACCACGAAGTAGGTGACCGCCACCACCAGCGCCAGGATGAACAGCGCCGACAGGATGGACATGGCGTCGGTGCGCACCAGATCCAGCATGCCGCCCAGCGCACTGGGCAGACCGGCGACAATCCCGGCGAAGATCAGGATGGAGATACCGTTGCCGATGCCGCGCTCGGTGATCTGCTCGCCCAGCCACATGATGAACATGGTGCCGGTGACCAGCGTCACGATGGTGGTGAAGCGGAACACCAGGCCGGGGTCGATGACCAGACCGGGCTGGGATTCCAGCGCCACCGAGATGCCCACGGCCTGGAACAGGGCGAGAAACACCGTGCCATAGCGCGTGTACTGGGTAATCTTGCGCTGCCCCGCCTGGCCTTCTTTCTTGATCGCCTCGAGCGTGGGCACGACGACCGACATCAACTGCATGATGATGGCCGCCGAGATGTAGGGCATGATCCCCAGGGCGAACACGGAGAAGCGCTCGAGCGCGCCGCCCGAGAACATGTTGAACAGGCCCAGAATACCGCTCTGGTTCTGCTGGAACAGGTCGGACAGCGCATCCGGATTGATCCCGGGCACAGGCACATGCGTGCCCAGCCGGTACACCACCATTGCCAGCAACAGGAAGATGACACGACGGCGCAGGTCGCCGAAGCGGGCTCCCGATGCTGCCTTGGCCTGAGCTCTTGCCACGCTTGCCCCTTAGACGATGGACCCGCCGGCCGCCTCAATGGCGGCACGCGCGCCCGCAGTGGCGGCCACGCCACGCAGCTGTACGCCACGCGTGATCTCGCCCGACTTGATGACCTTCACCTGACGCACCATCTGGCCGATGACGCCGGCCTGCTTGAGCGCCTGTACATCGATCTCGTCGATGGGCAGCCTTTCCAGGTCCGACAGGCGCACCTCGGCACGCAGGTGACGGCCCATAGACGTGAATCCGCGCTTGGGCAGGCGACGCTGCAGCGGCATCTGGCCGCCTTCGAAACCGATCTTGGGACGACCGCCCGAGCGGGCCTTCAGGCCCTTGTGGCCGCGACCCGATGTCTTGCCCCAGCCCGAGCCTTCACCGCGGCCCACGCGACGGCGTCCGCGACGGGAGCCTTCTGCGGGCTCGAGGGTGTTGAGTTGCGTGATTTCCATGACGATTTCCTTCAGGCCTCGGAAACGGCGATCAGATAATCCACCTTGTGGATCATGCCGCGCACTTCGGGCGTGTCAGCCAGCACGCGGCTGCTGTTGATGCGACCCAGGCCCAGACCGCGAACGGTGGCCCGGTGCGACTTCTTGGTGCCGATCAGAGAACGGACCAGCGTCACCTTGATTTGCTTCTGTGCCATGACTTATCCCAGGATCTCTTCGACCGTCTTGCCGCGCTTGGCAGCGACTTCGGCCGGGGTGAGGCAGGCGCGCAGCCCGTTGAGCGTGGCGCGCACCATGTTGTAGGGGTTGCTGGACCCCAGGCTCTTGGCCACGACGTTGCGCACGCCCATCACTTCAAAGATGGCGCGCATGGGGCCGCCGGCGATCACACCCGTACCTTCGGCTGCGGGCGAGATGAGCACCTTGGAGGCGCCATGACGGCCCACGACGGAGTGGTACAGCGTGCCGTCCTTCAGGGGCACCTTGACCATGCCGCGACGCGCCTGCTCCATCGCCTTCTGCACCGCCACGGGCACTTCGCGGGCCTTGCCCTTGCCCATGCCGATGCGGCCATCACCGTCACCCACCACGCTCAGCGCGGCGAAGCTCATGGTACGACCGCCCTTGACGACCTTGCTGACGCGGTTGACCGCAATCATCTTTTCACGCATGCCGTCGTCGCGATCGTCGGCGGCGTGTCTGCTTTGTGCTCTAGCCATATGACAGTCCCTGCCTAGAATTTGAGGCCGGCTTCACGCGCGGCTTCGGCCAGTGCCTTGACACGGCCATGATAACGAAAGCCCGAGCGATCGAAGGCCACCTTCTCGATGCCGGCGGCGCGGGCCTTCTCGGCCACACGTGTGCCGACCAGGCCGGCCGCTGCCACGTTGCGGGCATTGCCGTCGCCGTTGGACAGCGACTGGCGCACCTCGGGCTCGAGGGTGGACGCGCTGACGAGCACGCGATCGCCTTCCGGCGCAATGATGTTCGCGTAGATGTGCTGATTCGAGCGGAATACCGAGAGGCGATGTACGCGCAGTTCGGCGATCTTCCGGCGAGTCGCTGCAGCACGACGCAAACGGGTTTGTTTCTTGTCCATGATTCGTCCTTGCCTGTACGCTTACTTCTTCTTGGTTTCCTTGAGGATGACCTGCTCGTCGGCATAACGCACGCCCTTGCCCTTGTAGGGCTCGGGACGGCGGTAGGCACGAATCTCGGCGGCCACCTGACCCACAACCTGCTTGTCGATGCCCTTGACCACGATCTCGGTCTGGGTGGGGCATTCGACCTTGATGCCTTCCGGCATGTCGTGCAGCACATCGTGGGAGAAACCGAGTTGCATCTTCAGCGTATTACCCTGGACCTGGGCGCGGAAGCCCACGCCCACCAGATTCAGCCGGCGCTCGAAACCCTGGCTCACACCCGTGACCATGTTGTTCACGAGGGAGCGCATGGTACCGGCCATGGCACGTGCCTGCCGCGACTCGTTCGCCTCGGCAAAGCTGAGCTGGCCGTCGTCGAGCCGGATATCGACATCCGGATTGAGCGACTGCACCAGCGTGCCCAGCGGGCCCTTGACCGTGATCTGGTCATCACCAATGGTGGCCTGCACGCCCTGGGGCACCGGAACGGGATATTTTGCTATGCGTGACATGTGATGCTCCTCAGGCGACGTAGCACAGGACTTCGCCGCCCACACCGGTGGCGCGCGCCTTGCGGTCGGTCATCACCCCGCGGGGTGTGGACACGATGGCCACGCCCAGGCCGTTCATGACGGCGGGAATGGCCTTGCTGCCGCGATAGATGCGCAGACCGGGACGCGAGACACGGTCGAGGCGCTCGATGACCGGGCGCCCGGCATAATACTTGAGGGCGATTTCCAGCACCGGCTTGACATTGCCGCCCGTGATCTGGAAATCATCGATATAGCCTTCATCCTTGAGCACGGCTGCAATGGCAACCTTGAGCCTGGAAGAGGGCATGCTGACCGACTGCTTGCTGACCTGCTGCGCATTGCGCACGCGTGTCAGCATATCGGCGATTGGATCGCTCATGCTCATCTGAATTCCCCCTACCAGCTGGCCTTGGTCATGCCGGGCACTTCGCCGCGCATGGACATTTCACGCAGCTTGTGCCGCGTGAGCCCGAACTTGCTGTACACGCCGCGCCCGCGCCCCGTGACGGCGCAGCGATTGCGCAGGCGCGTCGGGTTGGCATTGCGGGGCAGGCGCTGCAGCCGCAGGCGGGCCTGGTAGCGTTCCTCGTCCGAAAGGGACTGGTCGTTAATGATGGCCTGAAGCTCGGCACGGCGCGCCGCATACTTCTGGACCAGTTTCGCGCGTTTTACTTCGCGATTGATAAGTGAAAGTTTTGCCACGTGAGCGCCCCTTCAGTTGCGGAACGGAAAGCGAAAGGCGCTGAGCAGGGCCCTGGCTTCCTCGTCGGTCTTGGCCGTGGTGGTGATGGCGATGTCCAGACCACGTACGGCGTCGATCTTGTCGTATTCGATCTCGGGGAAGATGATTTGCTCTTTCACCCCGAGGCTGTAGTTGCCCCGGCCATCGAAGGCACGCGACGAGACTCCGCGGAAATCGCGCACACGCGGCAGGGCCACGGCGATCAGGCGGTCGAGAAACTCGTACATGCGCCGGCCACGCAGCGTGACCTTGCAGCCAATGGGATAGTCTTCGCGGATCTTGAACCCGGCGATGGCCTTGCGGCTGACGGTGACGACCGGCTTCTGGCCGGCGATGCGGGCCAGATCGGCCGTGGCATTGTCCATCACCTTGCGATCGGCAACCGCCTCGGACACACCCATGTTGAGCGTGATCTTCTCGATACGCGGTACCTGCATGACGCTCTTGTAGCCGAACTTTTCAACCAGGTCGGCCACAACCTTGTCACGATAGAATTCTTGCAGACGTGCCATGGAATGCCTCCTTAAGCCTTGGCGCCGACCACGGCGCCACTCGAGCTGAACACGCGCACTTTCTTGCCATCCACGTCGCGGATGGTGACGCGCCCGCCCTTGCCCGTAGCCGGATTGAACACGGCCACATTGGAGATATGGATGGGCATGGTCTTGTCGATGATGCCGCCGGCCACACCCGCCATGGGGTTGCCCTTGCTGTGCTTCTTGACCATGTTGACGCCTTCGACCAGCACGCGGTCGGCACCCACACGCGCCAGCACCACACCGCGACGGGATTTGTCGCGGCCGGTGAGCACGATGACTTCGTCGCCCTTGCGAATCTTTTGCATTGCTTTGCCCCTTACAAGACTTCGGGAGCCAGGGACACGATCTTCATGAACTTCTCGGTCCGCAGCTCGCGCGTGACCGGCCCGAAGATACGCGTACCAATGGGCTCCAGCCTGGCGTTGAGCAACACGGCGGCATTGCCGCCAAACTTGATCAGGGAACCGTCGCGACGACGCACACCCTTGGCGGTACGCACCACCACGGCGTTGTAGATTTCGCCTTTCTTGACACGCCCGCGGGGGGCGGCCTCTTTCACGGCAACCTTGATCACATCGCCGATAGCGGCGTAACGGCGCTTGGAGCCGCCCAACACCTTGATGCACATGACGGACCGTGCACCCGTGTTATCGGCCACGCCCAGCGTGGTCTGCATTTGAATCATGATTAGTCCTGTTCCAACTTAACCGTACCGCCTGCCGCCAACCATTGACGACGCTGCACGACCAGTTTTGGTCCCGTCAGGCCTGCAACGCATGCTGCGCCGCACACCCTGGGTTGAATTCCTGCCAAAGCCCGCCGCCACATGCTGCGACGAAAACGGGCGACTTGACCTGCCTACTGCTTGACCCTGCCACGTGCAGCCATAAGAGTAGCGCGTGCGAGCAAGGCGATTACTATAGCGGATTCGATAACGAAATGCAAACGATAAACGCGCCCGATCTATGCAGACACATTCAAACGATCGCGCAACCAGCGCAGCGGTGCCGTCATGAGCCGGCCAAGCCGATAGCTCACCGACCCACGCGTGGCCTGCAACGCAGCCTCGGCCCGATCAAGCTCACGTCGCAAGCCCGAGATCTCCTGCGCACGCCAAGCGTCACCCTGCTGGCGCAACTGCCACAACTGCCATAACAAACCCGTCGGCGAGCCCGAGACATCATTGATTTCGTGAAAGACGCTGAGGCGATCACGCAATTCAGGATCAAAAGGGTTGGGTAACAACTGTTTGTCTGCGGATGACAGATCACGATAAGCACGCCGCTCCAACAAGTCTATCGGTGTACCGTCCGTGTAGCAGGCAAATGAATAGGGTTCAACAAACGCCGCCATGCTCGCTTCATTGGCCTGAACAGCCGCACGATAGGCGTGACTGATTTCGCTCAATGCGCTGCCTGGCTCGGCCCTGACCCGGTCTTGATGACGTGACAGAGCGTCCGGATCGGCAGCGGTGAACCCGGAAAAATGGAAGAATACTAGCGGTCCGTCCCCAGTCACCCAGCCATTCGCCACGCTGCCCTGCAGGCTGCGCTGAGATGCATTCCAGTAGGCGAAGTTGTAGCTGTGGTGCGCCCACACACAGGTGCTAGGCACAAAACTACTGATCAGGGCGCCATAGAATTGGTCAACAAAATAAAAATGATGTGGGTGGAAAATACAGTGATCGACCAGACGCTCTGCCCACCAGGTAACAAAACGGCGCGCATCAGGCTGATTGGCGAGCCCGACAAACCCGAAGTTGTATTGGCCGCAACGTGCCATGTTTTCATTTGTCGGCACACACCCGTCATCCGGCAGCGGCTCCGTGATATGAGGTGTAACGACAGCGTCGTGTCCCTCCAGAACATCCCACAAATTGGTAAGCGGCGCGTACAGGCAGATATCCGGATCCAGATAAATAGCCGCACCAGCGCCTTGATCGAACAAGGCATTAAATACAAATGGCTTGACGGACGTATTGAATTCGGTAATGTCGTACTGAAACGCCATGCGCTCAAGGGCGGGTAGATTCAACGCGGACAAGGGCATGATTTCACAATTCAGAACCTCGCCAAGTGCCCGCATGCGCCCGGCAGTCCAGCTGGACTCAACCAGAACAAGCACACGGCGGCTGTCCGGCTCATGAGTCCTCAAGGAATCCATGAGAACCTTGGCGGTCGGCAGATAATTGGCCGAGCAGATAGTGAATACGGCTTTCTTCATGGCGCCTGCTCCAGGCAACGCGTCAATACGGCGACAACGGTATCAGGGTCGACAAAATTTCGACAATCACTACCGCCATATATCGGACAGTGACTGTAGCTATGACAGGGGGCGCAAGACATGCCTTTACTCAAGGCGACATAGTTCGGCGACGCATGGGACAGGTGTGCCTGGCTGGTCGGCCCAAACAGGCAGATTGTCGGCATACCCAGATGTTGTGACGCATAATGACACGGGAAGGAATCCATGCCTACGAGTACATCATGCGCCTCAAGCAGTGCCCGGAATGCCGACAGCTTGGTGAACTCATGCACCGCGACGCCTTCCACCTGAACGGCAAGGCTTCCCGTCACCGACACCGACCACTGTGCATCACGAAGCCGCCTGATCAATGCCTCCTGTGCACTTTTCGGATAAATCTTGATTGGCCAGCCGCCATCAAAATGCAGCAACACACGCTTGCCACGAACACGCGGCCAGGCGACGGTCTGGGAGGATAGCAGATCGTCGCTTGACTGTGCGGAGCCACCGGGGAACGCTGCCATTGCCTGCACATCGGCCAAGACAAATGCAAGCTGTGCGGCAAAGCTATAGTCGACGACTTCGTAGCCACGCACGGGACGCAGGAAGCAAATGGCGACGTCGGGCGAAATGGCCGGCAGCACGTAACGCTCGAAATACAAAAGCTCGTCAAACAGCGGATGCGCTCGCGACCACGCATGGCCTCGACCCGGCATGGGACCCTGAATTCCCTTCACCGGCATTCCAGGCAAGACATCGTGCACAATATCAACGTAATCACTATGTGTCAGCACCCCTTGCACGCACCCTGGATTGGCTTCGATGACCTTCAGGGCCAGCAACAAATCCCCGGCATGATGTGTGATGCACGCCCATGTCTGTATGCTGCCCGCCCGCAACGCGCACAGGCGCACCCGGGCCACATGCTTCGCCAATGCGGCCAGAGAAGGGAAACTGTATATGGCAGGCAGCACGTCCATACCCGGCGGTGTACGCACACGGCATATGCGCGCATCCAGCCCGAGCGCCTGCAACAGCTGTGTATCCAGTGCCGGCTCGAAACCGCTCAGATCGCACAAGGCAGCAGCCTCCGCAGCCAAAGCGCGGCTGGCCGGTGTAAACAGATAGGCGAGCACACGATCCGAATAATCACTGAAGACCTGAACGTCCACCGCCTGAACGCCAGACGCCACCTGCTCGCCCAACTCTGCAAAAATCGCCTGCAGGACGTCTGGTGACAAATCCCAGGCCGGGTTAAGTATGAGCAGAGGCAGCCGGCGGTACCAGGCCGCCGCAAATGCCAGCAGTGCAGAAACGTAGCGCCCGGGCATCGCGACAAAGGAATACGGTATGCCGGGCGCACCAGGCTCACGGGACAGGGGAACATTGATCAATGCCGCATGCAAATCCATTTCGCGCGCCAGGCGCCATGGACGACCAGCCGCATCCAGCCGGATGACCTGAACGCGCGGCGTCTCGGCCAAGCTCATGTCTGCGCTTCCCCGAGCTGCCCTGCGCTCTGTATACGAATGTCGAACATGGGTACGCCGACGATGCCTGTGCTGACGCTGGCACACAGCGAATGGACCAGCAGCGCATCATGCACCCAGTGATGCTGGATATGCTCGAGCTGGGTTCCTTCGGCAACTGATACCGTCACGGAATACTCACCCGCTGGCAGCAACGGCATTTGGAACCGAAAACGCGCCTCCTGGCGCTCGCCGCTGCGAATGCCAACCGGCTGGTCCAGCGTACTGATGCAGGTATTGTCGCCAAACAATATCTGGCCCAGGCGATCCTTGAACTGGAAGCCGGCAATCACCGAATCAATATCCAGCGCACTTGAATAGAGAATCACCAGCTCCACCAATTCGCCGCCTGTGATGTTGATCACCTGGCGGCCGTCCTCGAGCTCAAGCCAGCAATCCTCGATGTGCATGTGTCCCGTTCCGAAAACGTCACCGGCCTGGAATGCCTGTACCGTCATTGCATTCTGCAGAGGTGAGCCGCGCAGGCAGTCCCATCGAGGATCAATAACCGGACCCGGAGTCGTTTCGATAGCCTGCACAGGGCGATGCTCGGGCGCAGAAGACTGTCCGGAAGACACCTCGGCTTCGGAAGCACGCCGCCCCAGCTGATACACCTCAGCGTTGTACTGCTTGCAGATATCGCGGGCGTTTCCAATCGCACGCAGCCGGCCGTGCTCGAGCCAGATGGCACGCTGGCACAGCGCGGTAACCGACGCGCTGTCGTGGCTCACGAACAGCAGTGTCCCGTGCTCACGGAAACGACGCAGGAAACGCATGCATTTCTGGGTGAACAGGGCATCGCCCACCGAAAGCGCCTCATCGATCACCAGCACATCCGCATCCACGTGAGCGATGACGGCAAATGCCAAGCGGACATACATGCCGGACGAATAGGTTTTGACCGGCTGATCGATATATTGACCAATATCGGCAAAATCCGCAATGGCATCGAATCGCTGCTCAATCTCTTCCGCGGTCAAGCCCAGAATGGTGGCATTCAAGACCACATTCTCGCGCCCGGAAAATTCCGGATTGAAACCGGCACCGAGTTCCAGCAACGCTGCCACACGACCTTGCACAAAAAATTTGCCGTTGCTCGGCGACAGGGTGCCACACAACATCTGCAGCAAAGTAGACTTGCCCGCGCCGTTGCGCCCGATAATGCCTATGGTCTCACCACGCGACACCTCGAAGCTGATATCATCCAGCGCACAAAACTCCTTGTAGAAATTACGCCGGCCACGAAACAGCATCTGCAACAAGCGATGATGGGGCCGCTCATAGACGGTATAACGCTTGCTCAGACCCTGTGCCCGGACAGCAATATCTTCAGAGGACATCGGCAAAGCCCTTGCGCGCCTTCTGGAACCAGGCATAGCCTAGCCAGGCCAGTAACATACTGACCCCGGTGTACAGGCCCAACAACCCCCAATTCGGCCAGTGCCCAGAGATAAGAACACTGCGCAACTGCTCAACAGGTATCGTCAACGGATTGAACATCATGACACCCCTAAACATAGTGGGGATCATTTCGATCGGATAGAAGATGGGTGACAAAAACAGGAGGAGCGTACTCAGCAGGCTGGTCACATGTACAAGATCACGCACATAGACCGTCGTTGCTGCCAGGAACCAGCTGACACCCAGACACAACAACAGGAAAGGCAGCAGTACAAGTGGCAGGCACAGGGCCGGCCAGTGCAGACCATCACCGACAAAAACCACCGCCAGAAGCAGGATCACAATACTCAGCAAAGCATGGAATAAACTGCTACTAACTACAATTACCGGCAAGATCTCAAGCGGAAAAACCACTTTCTTCACGTAATTGGCATGTTCAAGAACCTTGGCAGGCGCCCGGGACAGGCAATCTCCAAGCAGGCCGTGCAGTGTCAATCCACAAAAAAGCTGCAACGCAAACTGTGTCGTCGATCCGTCCCCGCCCCATCTCGCCTTGAATATGCCACCAAAGACCGCTGTGTATACCACCAGCATAAGCAATGGGATAATAAGAGACCAGGCAATGCCGATGAACGACCCCCTGTAGCGTATCGAGATGTCTCGTCGCACCATCGAGACCAGCAGACGCTTCTGCGCAAACAGGTTCTGCACCATGGCGATCGGGCCGACAGAATAGGAATCGGAGCGCACACTCTCCTCGCAGCCAGATAAACGTAGCATTATACTGGCACGCACACTGCTTTTCCTTCGCACCGGCGCCGGCCAGGAATCCTGACACACAGCTTCCGATCATTGTTTCGGCGGCATGAATGTTATGATTGCGCCACTAGACGCAGACCTCAATGCATCTTCGGCTATTGCCACTACATTAGGCATGCCCAGCGCTGCCTTCTTCCATCGTGCACACCAGACGCAGCCTAAAATTCAGGCTGGTGTATTTTTGCTCGCCTGAAAACGCGGAGTGACCGATTCATGACAACAACACATCGCCTCACCGAAGCGATGCGCGGCATACGCAGGAAATTCAGTTCAGCACGGATCCATATTGCGCTCACCCGGCAAATGTTCCGGCACAAATCACCCCGACAAGTCGCAAGACGCCTTATCCAGCTCGTCAGGGATCATGGTCCTCGCGGAGTATATCAGCATTGGCGCACCTTGACCGTGCATCGGCAGGTGGCGCAGCACACCGATCGGGCGCTCAGGGCAAGCACTCAAACCTTGATCGAACCCAAACACCGGTACACGCCCCTGGCTTCCATCGATATGGATCGCTACGACTATCTGTTCCTGGACGTGTTTGATACCGCAGTGATCCGCCTTGTCTGCCGCCCTGTGGACCTATTCCAGTATGTGGCGATCCGGCACGGGCTGAAAGGCTTCCAGCAAGAACGCATCGCAAAGGAGGCGCAAGCGCGAGCAGACCATCCGGATCAGAAGGACATACATCTTCAAGACATCTATCGCTTGCTGCCGCAAGCCGGGATGCAGGCGGAGATTGACGCCGAGCTTCAGTTCTGCATTGCTAACCCGGAAATACGGGCACTCTATGACACTTGGATTCGTGCCGGCAAGAAAGTCTGCTTTGTGTCCGATATGTATCTGGATCAGGCAACGGTCACCGCAATTCTGCACGCCAATGGCTACACCACTTATGAAGCTGTCCATGTCTCGTCTCAGGACGATCTGATCAAGGGTGACGGCAGCCGGTTTGCCCGGTTGAGGGCGCAGATTCCCGACAGCGCAGGCCGCACTCTGCACTTGGGGGACAATCGGATCTCGGATTTCGTTCAGCCCATTGCATATGGCTTTGACGCCATACACACTATGGAAGTACCCGACTACTTTCTGGGCGACTCCTTCATCCGCTCAAAGATGCCCTTGCTCGAGGCGCGTCACAGCCTGGGCACCTCCTTCATACTCGCAAGCTTTCGCTACTGGAAAAGCAGCCAAACAGGAACCACCCCCGATTACTGGCAGCAATTCGGGTTCCTCTATGGTGGCGCACTAATCACCGCCTTTTGCGAATTCATCCATGACAGCGCGCTGAAAAACAATCCATCAACGAAGAAAATCTTCTTCCTTGCGCGCGATGGCCATATCCTGTCCCAAGTCTTTCGACTGCTTTACGATGACATCGAGGCTGTCTACCTGTTTGCCTCACGACGCTGCATGATTCTTCCGGTTCTGACCGGCTTCAACTACGAAACCGATGGCAATTTCCTGCGACAGTTCACCAATACCCTCGGTATCAGCCATCACAGCGACATCATCACGCGGTTTTCATATGGTGACCTTACGGGGCTCGCTGCGGATCTGGAAAAAACCTGTCCGGAAGCGCAGACCCTGACCGAACAGAATATCTACGCATGCATACAGAAAAATCGTCATGAAATAGAAAATAAAGTATTGGCCGAACGAGACACACTGCTCTCCTATCTTGAACATGTCGGATTTTTGGAAGAAAATCGTATTTCGATCGCCGACGTCGGATGGGGCGGATCCATTCAGGATGCGCTGGTCGCGCTGCTAAAAATCAGCAACCATAAAGACAAGACTATTCATGGCTATTATCTGGGCGTCAATAGCAACGTTGCACACGCCAGACACAAGAGCGGCCTTCTCTTTGATGGCGATCAGTCGGATTTTCTCGAGTACATCAATCTCATGGAGTTGCTGACCGCCGCACCGGAAGACGGTATTATTCGGATCCGCCACGAGGACGGCGAGTATCTTCCAGTCAGGCAGAATCCGTGCGACAAAGAGGAAAAGCGAAAGATTGCGGCGCAAGGCATCCAGAAGGGCGTCCTCGATTTTGCAAGACTGGCCAAACAACGCCGGCTCCGTGTCCGGGATCTCGTTGGCAGCGAGGATTTCCGAAACCTCTTCCTTGCCTTGCAGACATCCGGCTCTGAGGATGACATCAGCCAATTGGAACAGCTGCGTCATCCAAGCGCTATTGGCGGAAACTATGCGCATCGAGTGCTTGCCGGCAAATCGAACGCCGATTTTTCATAACTCGATGCGTTGCGCTGCATTATTATGCAAGACATAAATCTGGTGGTCGTCTATCTCAACGATGACATGGTCAGGAGATTCTTCCGGACCAATCCTAATGTGCAGGATTGCCGTCTTGTGGCCGTTGACAATCGCCCGACGAACCGGGGTTTGCCGGAAATATATAATGAAATTATTGCGCAACCCCGGGAGGAAGATTGCTGGTTTTTCTTTGTCCACGAGGATTTTCAGATCACATCCCCGCTTGCCGACATACGGCGATTGAACCCGCAATGCGTATACGGGACTTTTGGCGTCAAGATCGAAAATGGAATTCCGATCGGCTACGGTCGGCACACCTGCAGCAACAAGGATGGCAGTGCACCGATGGAAGTCGGGCTCCCCATACAAGAACCGACGGAAGTGGACACCCTGGATTGCCAGAGCATTCTTGTGCATTCTTCGTTGCTGAATGCCCATCCCGGGCTGCGATTTGATGAAAATCTGAGTTTCGACCTTTATACAGAAGATTTCTGCATCAGTGCGCGCATAAACTTTGGGTTGCGAGTGTGCGTATTCCCGCTGAAGGTTCAGCACCACTCCTTCGGCAAGATCACCGAGCGCTACTATATTGGCCTGGAGCATCTGGCAAGAAAATACCCAGACGTGGCTGTCGCCGGCAGTTGCTCATTCATCGGCGGTCGAGCAGTCGAGGCGGAAAAGCAATTCAGCTATGAGATCGTTGCAGACCAGGCACGATCGGCACCGCACATCGCCATCCTGCTATGCACCTGTAATGGCGAAGAATATCTCGAAGCACAACTCGATTCAATCGCGCGCCAGACGGCTGCCAACTGGCAGCTCTGGGTATCTGACGATGGATCTCGCGACGGCACGCTGGCCATTCTGGCTCAATACCAGAAAGCGTGGGGCGACGACAAAATGGTGGTCCTGCGCGGCCCCGGCCGCGGCCCAGCAACCAACTTTCTGTCGCTTGTTCATAATCGCAACATCAGCGCTGACTATTTTGCCTATTGTGATCAAGATGATATCTGGCACCCTGAAAAACTGGAACGGGCGACGCGCCTGCTGCAAGCACAGATATCAGGCCCGAACTCGCGATTGCGCCCGCTTCTGTATGGCAGCCGAACATGCTACGTTGACCGGCACGATCAGGAGATCGGGCTCTCACCCCTGTTCAGACGGGAGCCCGTGTTTGCTAATGCACTCGTGCAGAATATCGCCGGCGGCAACACCATGGTCTTCAACTCCGCAGCACGGCGCCTGCTGTGGAAATGCCCGCCTCAACAACCCGTCGTCATGCACGATTGGTGGACATATATCAGCGTATCCGCCTGCGGCGGGCGCGTATTCTATGACACCTGGCCTTCAGTGCGATATCGTCAGCACGATCATAACCAGATCGGACACAACACCGGGCTGCGCGCCAAAATTTCGCGCTTGCGTATGGCCATGAAAGGGCGGTTACGGGAGTGGAACACGCTCCACCTTGCGGCGCTATCGCACCTCGAGCCCTGCCTGAGCAAGGACTCGCGTCACCGGCTTAAACAATTCGAGGGTGTACGTCAGAAAGGCCCTTTGCGACGAATACGCGCCCTGCGCCGCTCGGGCGTATTCCGCCAGGGCCTGCCCGGCCATCTCGCTCTCTACCTGCTGGCCCTGCTCGGCCGGCTGTAAGGTATTGGGCCTTCGCTGCAAAACTTCGCTGTAGAATTGAACGTTTACTCCCACGGGCGCGTCGCGCCGACACTGAATACGGATGGACAAAGGCATGTACGAAGATCTCGCGCTGTATATCGATGGTGAGTTCCTGACCGGCGAAGGCCGCAACACGCAGGAGATCACCAACCCGGCAACGATGGAGACGCTGGGCCGGCTGCCCCACGCCACGCAAGCCGATCTGGACCGCGCCCTGGCCGCCGCACAACGCGCGTTTGAAAGCTGGCGCGACAGCTCGCCCATGGAGCGCTCGGAAATCCTGCGCAAGGTGGCCCAGCTCTCGCGCGACCGCGCGCAGGACATCGGCCGCAACATGACGCTGGATCAGGGCAAGCCGCTGGCCGAGTCCGTGGGCGAAGTGATGGGCTGTGCGGACCACGCCGACTGGCACGCCGAAGAGTGTCGCCGCATCTATGGCCGCGTCATTCCGCCGCGCCAGCCTGAGGTGCGCCAGATTGTGCTGCGCGAGCCCATCGGCGTCTGCGTCGCCTTCACACCCTGGAACTTCCCCTATAACCAGGCCATCCGCAAGATCTGCGCCGCCATCGGCGCGGGCTGCACCATCATCCTCAAGGGGCCGGAAGACTCGCCGAGCGCCGTGATGGCGATTGCCCGCATGTTTCACGAAGCGGGGCTGCCGGCCGGGGTGCTCAACCTGGTCTGGGGTGTGCCGCAGGAAATTTCCGATTACCTGATCCGCTCGCCCATAGTGCGCAAGGTCTCCTTCACCGGCTCTGTGCCCGTGGGCAAGCAACTGGCGGCCCTGGCCGGTGCACACATGAAGCGTGTCACCATGGAGCTGGGCGGGCATTCGCCGGTGCTGGTGTTCGACGATGCCGATGTGGCGCGTGCCGCAAAGATGCTGGCCCGCTTCAAATGCCGCAACGCAGGCCAGGTCTGCGTCTCGCCCACGCGCTTCTATATCCAGGAAGGCGTCTACGATGAATTTCTGGATATCTTCACCGAGAACATGAAAGGCATTCGCGTGGGCGATGGTCTGGAGCCCGGAACGCAGATGGGGCCGCTGGCGCACGCGCGCCGCGTACCGGCCATGGCCCGCTTCGTGGACGATGCCGTGAAGCTGGGCGGCAAGGTCATCCTGGGCGGGCAGGCCATGGACCGCACGGGCTGCTTCTTCTCGCCCACCGTCGTGACCGATGTGCCCGAAGAGGCGCTGCTGATGACGGAAGAGCCCTTTGGTCCCATCGCGCCGGTAGTGCGCTTCAAGGATACGGAAGAAGTGCTGCGCCGCTCCAACAGCCTGCCTTTCGGCCTGTCATCCTATGTCTTCACCAATTCGCTGCAGACGGCCACCCATGTGTCCAACCGCCTGGAGTCGGGCATGGTGAATATCAACCATTTTGGCAGCGCCCTGCCGGAAACGCCTTTTGGCGGCGTCAAGGACAGCGGCATCGGCAGCGAAGGCGGCAGTGAAACCTTCGACGGCTATCTGGTGACCAAGTTTGTCACTCATATTTAAGAATAAGTGTTTGATGTAGTGTATTCGATAGAATACAACCATTCATGTACACGATAAAAACCTTGCCCGAATTCGACGCGTGGTTCGATAGCATTAAAGATCCCGTCACACGGGCAAGACTCATCCGCAGGGCGCGCATCCTCCGCGATAATCAGGAGAGCCCGTCATGAACGCTACAAGGATTTCCGATCTGCCTACATTCGATCCTGCACGTTATTTAGTCGGCCCTGATTAATGCCTGCAACCCGCATGGATAGCGGGTTTACAGGCTATCCCCGATAGCCGGAACTCCCAGTTTGTTATTCAATATAGGCTGTTTTCTGGGAGTTTTCACCATGCACGCC